>ERZ780141.447-NODE-447-length-31452-cov-11.890435_pt1 | contig 31452 bp, 21 predicted proteins | sample MGYA00433080_ERZ780141 | MGnify/ENA primary metagenome ERZ780141 (study PRJEB29588, sample SAMEA2154047) | human gut metagenome | biome: human gut; feature: human-associated habitat; material: faeces | place: Denmark | collected 2008/2010 ... | reverse complement strand
AGTCGGAACTCAGGCCGCGAATTGCGAAGCACCTGAGCGGACGAGTCCGACCTCCGGGCGCATCCATGCCCACTCACAAAATTACCCGCAGCCAAGCGGATGACTGCGGGTAAAGCTATATGTATTTTCCAATTTACAGCTCGAATGACGACTTCTCCGGTAGGATACTGTGGAAAGCATCTTCGAGAGATTTCATCACCTCGTCGTAATTCCGGATATGAACATTGTCATTGATACAAACCAACTTGTAACTCTGGTTCCGGATAGCCTTTACGGCCTGTTTCGGCTTCACCATGAGCGGGAACATCTTCGTGTCCTTATAGGTGTTGTACGGCTCGAAATTCGACTCGCAGACCTGCCATGTGCGGAAAAGCTCAGGCGTCAAATCCTGTTCACTTCTGAACCTGTGCGTCGACGCCTCTTCAAGTTCCGGTCTGCATGCAGCCCAGACATGACTGAAAGTGGATTTCAGATACGGCTGTGCATTATGCGGAATCCTAAGTGTCAGGAACTTGTCATAGAACGACATCAGACGAGTCAGATTAGCCTTGCTGCCGTACTCGTCGCAGAACCACTTGTCATGATCACGCCTCAGCACATCCTTCTTGTCAAAATGCTTATTGATCAGCCTGACATTATTGCGCAGAGTCTTGGACCAAAGACTGAGACCGGTATTCATGCGGAACACCGCTATGTCATGCGGAAGCCCATTCGGTGCGAAAAAACGCTCAGGACCAGTCGGCCTCGTCAGATAAAAATCATCATTGAAATAAACAAAATGCTCTGAAAGCTCAGGAATCCGGTCCAGATAAAACTCTAGCACCGTCGAATTGAACGTCGGCAAATATTTCTCAGGGATATAGTCTTTGTGGCTCACCAGGTGAAGCTTCGGATTCGTGACATCCAGCCAATCAGGCTTCTGTCCGCAAGTTACGAAATGAATCTTCCTGACCCACGGCGCGAACTTCTCTACACCGCGGAACCAATACTTCAGAAATCCGTAGTCCCTGAAACGGGCTTCAGAAAACTGATTCTGGGAATTGTCGATAATCCCTTTCGCCTTTGCAAAGTCCTTTTTCCATATAGGGTCATCCATGTCGACCCACGTAACTACGAAATCTATATCCATATCTGATTTTAACTATTTGTGTACCATGATCTTCTGGATAAGGCTGTCTGCCATCTCCATACCTGTGGAACCCACGCTTCCGAGATTCTCGATGGTCTTCTCGATATCCTTGTCGATGATACCGTCAGTCTCACATGCGTGAATGCCCTGGAGAGCAAGCACCGCAGACTGTACTGAACTGGAAACGCCTGAAGCAACCTTCATAGCGCAACCTACTTTCGCGCCGTCGCAGACCATACCTGTGATGTTTCCGATCATATTCTTGATGGCCGAGCAAACCTCCTCGTAACCGCCGCCACGCAGCCAAACCAGTCCACATGAAGAGCCGGTAGAAGCCACCACGCAGCCGCAGAGTGCTGAAAGACGACCGAGATAACCCTTGATATGGATAGCGATCAAGTTGCTGAGGATGAGCGCACGAGCGAGCTTCTCGTCAGAAACGTTGTTCTTCAGTGCGTAGGCTATCACCGGCATGCTGACTGTAATTCCCTGATTGCCGCTGCCGGAATTGCTCATCGCCGGAAGAGTGCAACCCGCCATCCTCGCGTCAGATGCGGCTGCTGTCAATGCCATTGCGAATGAAAGGAAATCTTTTCCGAAAACATCTTCGCTGTTAGCCATGATAGTCTTTCCGACTTTGAGACCATATTCACCTTTCAGGCCTTCTTCTGCGAGTGCAAGATTAAGTGTCCTGTCCTCCAGGATGAACTTGATGTCCTCATAAGCTGCGCTTTCTGCGAAATCGAAAATCTCCTTTACGGTAAGTCCATATTCTTTAGTGCTCTTGCCACATTCCTGTGCGCCTGCAGCAGAAGATTGTTTTCCGGAAACGTTGCCGTCCACGGATGTCTCCACGATGTTGTCGTGCTCGTCTTCCACTACGGCATAAGCGGAATGATTACCATCTGAAACTGTGGTTTTTACATATAATTTATGACCATTGTCGGTGATGCCGATAGTGACATTTCCTGCTGCTACGAGTTCTTTCGCGCGTGCTATGGTCTTGTCTTCCAAATCTTTCAATACCTCCAGACCATAGGCTGATTTTCCGCATACTGTTCCAAGTGCGGCAGCGATTCTCAGTCCGATCATTCCGGTTCCAGGGATTCCTACGCCCATTCCGTTCTTGAGAATATTTCCGCTTACTTCGACATTGACCTTAAAATCCACATCGGTCCTGCAGGCGTGGCCGGCTTTTTCTGCGAGCAGTTCTGTCGCTCTTGCCGCTGCCAATGCTACTGCTATCGGTTCTGTACATCCCAATGCCGGTTTGACCTCTTTGTGGATCAAGCCGATGATCTCAGCTTCTCTTGTTGTCATTAGTTCAGGTGTTACTTATTAGTGTTATTAAAGTAGTTCAGGATAACTTTCATGAGTTCTGTCCTGGCGTCATCGTCTTTTATGACTTCGATAGGGAAGCCGAGGCTCGCGCTGCGGTATCCTTTTCCGTCGAAGCATACTCCTGCGGATATGTCGGTGTCCGTGTATCTCAGGAAGATCGATGCTGCATTGTTGGCAGGAAGAATCCCATCTGGAGTTTCCACGTTGTAAATATAGTCATTTGGCTGCTGATAAAAAGCGATTGGACAGGAAATTGCTGAAAAATCCATCTTTTTATTCTGCATGGTACCTACCTGGCCGCATCTGCTGGCGTAATTTGTCAGCCATTTGTAGCCGAGAATGTTCTTGGCAAATGCTTGTGCATCAGCTTGGTAAGTACTGTCTGTAGCCGTAGGATAGACTTTGTCCCAAAGGTCGGTGCCGATATTCGCTCCTGAGACGAGGACATTTCCACCGTTGGACGCAAATGCCGTAATGGCATTGACCAGACCCTTAGGGAAGACGCGGAAGCGGTCTGGCATCGTCCCGCGCCCGGCAGGCGTTGTGACCTGTTTTCCGCAGATGATGTCGGCGGTCCAGAAGTTTCTGAGATTCGTGCTGTCGGTCTCGAAGGCTTTGGCGCTCGCGGAGCAGAAACTGTAGCCGGCTTTCAGGAGGGCCTTGCCGTGGATGTACGGGTAGTCGAAGGTATTGCCCTGCATGATCCGGCCGGCCTCGTCGGTGTAAGATCCTCCGAATCCGGGATTGTCGTCATCGGTCCAAGGCATGTCGCGGCGGAATTGGTACATCTCACCGATGCGGTTTATTTCGCAGATATATGGCACCCCGCGGTCGAGTTTGTCGTCGAATCCGGCGTATGAAGGGGTGTCGAACCATGCCGGTGGGGCTACTCTGTCGAAGTTGTTGACCACTAATACTGTCTTGTTTTGTGCAGCGTCAGGTGCTATGCCCACGCTGAGTATTTCGGAAGGGAAACTCTTGCCGCCTTCGTTGTAAGCTACTATCTTATAGCTATATATGTGTCCTTTATGGATGGAGACTTCTGTCGAGAATCCGCCTTTTTCCTTCTTGAAATCCTTTATGATACGGCCGTTGTCGAAGCTGCCGTCGTCCATTCTGGTGTAGAGGATGAATCCTTCAGGGGATGCAGTCTGCTCCAGTGTGTCCGGAGTCTCTTTCCAAGCTAACTTCACTTTCTGTCCTTTCAGGATGGCTGAGAATGAGTTTACCGGAAGCGGCTGTACGGCATAGTGGAATCCGTAGCGGCTGCTTAGGAATTTCAACATACCTTTATATATGGCGCGGCTCACTGTGAATCGGAAGCTCGGGTCGAGACCGTATTTCATCTCGGCGAAGTTCTGATGTGAGAGAAGTTCCAAAAGTGTCGCAGGAACGCATGGTGTCCTGGATTCGCTGTAGGATCTGTCCGCGAGCTGACGTCTGCTCCATTCTGGCTCGAACTGTGTGCGGATGTCTTTAACTATCTGTGTCTGAATGTCGTCTGTCATGATTCTTCCGAGCATGCGGTCCTCGCCGTCAGGATATTTGCGGCTGCCGTTGCTCTTGGAAGTGTAGATGGCCAATGTTCCTATGGTCGAGTCTGCAGGCGTGGTTCCTGCGTCAGTGTGGAATGCGAATGCGAGGTCGAAAGGTATACCTTTGCCCGGTTCCTTAGGGTTTACGCGTGAACCGCCTGCCATATGGCTTACCCACGGACCGCGGTCTGCATAATCATTCGTATAGTCGTTGTCGTGTGCTCTGGTTATGGTGGAATCGATGCCTGCCCACTGCATCCAGTACAATGCGCCTTCTGTGAAGCTTGGAAGTCCTGATGTGGTGTACTCGGAAAGTGGCATGTCATCATTTCCTCTGGCGATCTTGCCCATTCCGCCACCGATTTTCACGGCGTCGGCAGTAACTATGGAACCGCATTTATGTGAAGCGTCTTTCTGTGTTCCGTTGTCAAGAATCACACAGCCGTCTGTGCCATGGTCGAACTCAAACGTTCCGAGGTATATCCAGGTGCCGCCTCCCATTCTCTGGTTCACGAGGAAGCTGCTTGTGCCGCCCATGTGCTTTACGGTGTAATGCGCTGATTCAGAACTGTTGGGAAGGGATTTGTATGAAATATATACGGCGTAATTTCCTCTTTCCGGTACGTCCGGAGTCCATGTAATGGTAGCATTGCCGCCAGGCTCGGATGAACTTGCGATCTGGCGTGCGGTACCATGCACGAACGGATTGTCATTGCCGGTATAGATTTCTTTATAGTCTGCGAAACCGACGCCGGCATCTTTCCAGGCGCCTGTCTCAGAGTACTTTCCAAGTCTACGGACAAGTCCTTTCCTGACATTTGAGAACGAAGGGTCGTTGTCTGTTATGATTTCATATTTCTGGGTATCGCGCTCGCGTGGAGTCATTACATACGCTCCGGCGTTTTCCAACATAGGAATGAGGAACGGAAGCACATAACTCTGTGTGTACATATCCTCGACGGTGGTATGGAGAGGGGCGCGCTGCCATTCCCATCTGCGGGTTGATGCCTCATAATATCTTCCATGACTCTGCCAGAGTGCTATATATCTGTCAGTCAGTCCTTTGTCGAAAACTATCCTGTCCTCCTTACGGATCATTGCCGGCCTCTCTGACGCCTTCGGGTCGCGGATTCTGTATTTGTGCTCGGATGGTCTTCCGTCATTGCGCGGTCCCGGAACTACCAGATTTCCGATAAGCACCCTGTCGCAGTAGATGTTACCTATCTTATATTTGGCGAACTCCTCCGGGGTAATCTCGTGGAGAGTATGCTTGAACCATTCAACATCTTCATGTGTCCAAGGGATATCGCCAAGGCTTCCTGAGAAGTAAAAATCTATGAAATTGCCGCGCTTCATGACTGAAGTCAGTCTGATGCCGGCCTTTACAGTGGTTCTTTCCTGGACAAGTGTTCCGAGAGAGTCACACTTGCTTTTATAAGAAGACAACAACGAACTCTGCCCACTCATCGGGATAGCGAGAGATGCAGCCGCGACAGATATTGTCAGGAATTTTTTCAGATTCATTTTCCGGAACGTCTTATAGTGTCGATAATTATGATGATGATCGAGCTGAGCGCCATGCCTAAAGCGTCTGCCCTGAAATCATTTATGTCACAACTTCTGTAATCGGTAAGCCCCTGTCCTATTTCGGTGAGAATCCCGAGGATGCAGCCGGCTATGTAGATGCCGATTAGCTGGAATACGGAAACCCATCTTCCCTTTGTCTTGTGCACGAAAGTCGCGTAAGCCAGGAAAGGGAATGGGAAGAACATGCAGAAATGTACGATTTTGTCTGTAGGAATGCCGAAGAAATCAGTGCTTACTTCAGGCAGACTGTCGAATTGTCCGAAACAGAGGAACGCCAACGCGCCGAGATAGAATACCATCAATACCGGTGCGACTATGGTCTGAAGCCAAGACCTGGACTTGCGGACTTCTATTTCTTTTGCGAAGCGATTCTTCATATTCAGTCCTCCTTAAAGACTCTGCATATCAGTAAGTTTCTTATAATAACCATTCAATGCGAGCAGTTCTTCATGCTTGCCGCGCTCTACGATATGGCCTTCATGCATGACGATAATCTCGTCTGAATTCTTGATAGTGGAGAGCCTGTGTGCGATCGCGATAGTGGTTCTCGTGGACATGAGTCTGTCGAGCGCCTCCTGCACAAGTTTCTCTGACTCAGTGTCCAGGGATGCTGTAGCCTCATCCAGAATAAGAATCGGAGGGTTCTTCAGAATGGCCCTCGCGATGCTGAGTCGCTGTCTCTGTCCACCGGAAAGTCTCATTCCGCGGTCACCGATGTTAGTATTGTAACCATCTTCTTTTTCCATGATGAAATCATGCGCGTTGGCTATCTTCGCAGCTGCAATCACCTGTTCCATAGTCGCGCCTTCCACGCCGAACGCGATGTTGTTGAAAATGGTGTCGTTGAAAAGAATCGGCTCCTGGTTCACATTGCCCATAAGGCTTCTGAGACTGTGGATCTTCATGTCGCGGATATCCGTACCGTCGATTTTTATCGAGCCGCCGGTCACGTCGTAGAATCTCGGGATGAGGTCGACCAATGTGGATTTGCCCGCGCCGGATTCACCGACGATAGCCACGGTGCTGCCCTTCTTTACGGAAAGATTGATGTCGTCAAGTATCTTTCTGTCAGTATCATAGGAGAATGACACATGGTCGAAAGTGATTTCATCATTGAATCCCTCCACTTCCTTTGCATCAGGAATTTCCTTCAGGTTGCTTTCCGTTTCGAGAATCTTGTTCACGCGCTCTACGGAAGCCATGCCCTTAGGGATGTTGTAACCTGCTTTCGCGAAATCCTTCAACGGGTTGATGACGCTGTAGAGAATCACCATGTAGAAAATGAAGGTAGGAGCGTCGAACCACGCCTTTTCACTCAGGATGATGACGCCGCCGAATCCCAGTACAATCGCGATCAGCACGGTGCCCAGGAATTCACTCATAGGATGGGCCAATGCCTGCCTGGTGGAGACTCTTCCGGTCTTCTTCTTCACCGCCTCGGTCACATGGTCGAAACGCGACTGCATCTTGTCCTCGGCCACGAAAGCCTTGATGACGCGCAAGCCGCCGAGCGTCTCCTCCAGCTGCGACATCGTGTCGCTCCACAATGCCTGCGCCTGCAATGACCTCTTTTTCAATGTCCTTCCGAGGGCGCTCATGAGCCAGATCAATGCCGGGGCGACCACGATCGTGAACAATGTCAGCTGCCAGCTGGTCACTATCAATGTCCCCATGTAGAATATGATGAGAATCGGGTTTTTCAGGAGCATGTCGAGGGTGCTCATGATGGAATTCTCGACTTCGTTTATATCACCGCTCATCCTGGCTATGATGTCACCTTTCCTCTCTTGCGAGAAGAAGCCCAGAGGAAGAGTCAGGATCTTGTGGTAAAGCTCTCTCCTCATGTCCCTTACGACACTCGTACGGATAGGAATCATGATTGCCGATGAACCGAAGTAGCATGCGGTTTTCAGGAGAGTCATGATGCAGAGCCATGCGCACAGGAGGAACAATGTCATTGGCGCACCCTTGTCCTGGATGAGCAACGTTATCCCGTAATATGCATTGTTTATGAAAATCTCTTTTATGCCCATGCCGGCAGTGTCCCACGGAATGAAGGAATATACCGTATCGTTCATCTTGAACAATATCTGCAGGATAGGGATAATCAGCGAGAACGAGAAGATATTGAGGATTGCCGAGAGAATGTTGAGTATGATCGAGCCTCCGAGGTAACCCTTGTATGGTTTGACGTACTTGACAAGTACCTGCCAGAATTCTTTCATCTTTTCTATGACGTTGTTTTAATATTCTGCAAATATAATCAAAGTCCGCTTAACTGAAAAACGTAAAGATGCTACATGACACGTTCCAGCCAGTGGAAAATGAGCCAGATGCGGCGCTTGAGAATGGACATGTCGATGGTGTCCACGTTGTCGTAAGGCTTGTTGTTGTTCATCGTGATGCCGGAAGTGAACATGACGGACGGTATGCCGTTCTCCAGAAAGACGCGCTGGTCGCTTACCTTGCGGTAGAAGATGTTGGTGAAATCATTGCTTCCGAAATAATCGTAACCTAGTTCCAGACCGGTGCCGTATTTCAGGTTGCAAGTGCTCAGGAGGCTTGCGGAACCGTCACCTGCGGCTTCACGTCCAAGCATGATTATGAAGTCCTTGCGCCCGGATTTCAGACGGCTCATCGTTCCGCCGATCTGGTCAATGTTCACGACCATCCTTATCTTGTCGGCAGTGACGGCATCGCCGCTGACAGGATCTGTGAGAAGCCCGTCTTCAATCATCTTCCACAATGCCCGCGAACCTTTCATGCTGGCGGATTTGGCATCCAGCCCCACGAAAATGATGTTGCTGTCATAAGCGCGTCCGATGTTGCGCATGGTGCAGAACATTTCCGCGACGCTGACCATGGCCACCACTCCGGAAGCATTGCTGTCGGCTCCAGGATACAATATTCCGTTCAATGTCCCGAGGCCGTCGTAATGCGCCATGACAATGACGTACGAATCATCATGTCTCTTGGAAGCGCCTGGAAGAAAGCCGATTACGTTTCTGCCGAAGGGCTCGTAGAAATGTGTGGACCAATGCCCGTTTATCGGAGTGAGTCCCAGCTGCCTGAAACGGCGGATCAGCCAGAATGCCGTTTCGGTGCCGCCACGTGTCCCGGTGGCGCGGCCTCCGCACAATGAGTCCGAGAGAAATTCCACTTGTCGGTATAACTTGCTCTCCCATATTACGTTATGAGCCTGTGTGCCGCTTATCGCTCCGATTGACGGAACTTGTTGGCCCGACATGCCCGCGCATAACAGGGCGAGAAAGACTATGCTGAATATTTTTTTTGCCATTTTATCAGTTGGAGCACGATAATTGATTATCTTTGTAAACTTCGGAGACATCAGGGCATGCTCCTTGCCCGTTTTTCCGAAGAAACTTCAAAATTAGAAATTCCTGATGAATTTCGGAAATATAGACTCGGATTTGAGACGGAAACTTAAACATATATTTGTGGTCATCGCTCTCCTGCTGCCATGCACTGGGGTATTCGCGCAATATGACAAGGATGTGTTCTTCTTCAGGGGAAGAAGGGCTCTTGCCGACGGCAAGTATTCCCAGGCCATCGAGAATTTCAATGTCCTCTCGCGCATTGACACGACGGATTATTGGACATTCTTCTACAGGGGCATTGCCAAATATAATCTCGGGGACCTGCGCGGTGCGCAGAAAGATTTCAGCACGTCTGTCCGCCTGAATCCGGTCTTTACTTCCGGGTACCACTACAAGGCGATAACGGAGAGCCGTTTCGGGAATTACGACAAGGCATTGGAAGACCTCCAGAGGGCGATTGACCTCAGGCCGGGATATATCGGATTGTATTTCAGCCGTGGCGTGACATATTTCCTTGCACAGCAGTTCGACAAGGCCGTTTCGGATTTCGACAAATATATAAGGAAGGAACCGAAAGACCCGTCCGCGTATCTTAACCGGGGGGCCAGCTGGCTGTTTCTGCAGGACACCACGAAAGCATTGGCAGACTACAACAAGGCGATAGCTTTGGACAGGTTCGAGCCGGAAGGCTTTATCCGCCGAGGGAGGCTGTACGCGTTGCAGCATAAGTATGCGGATGCGATTTCCGACATGAACATTGCCATAAGTCTCGATTCCACAAACACTTTCGCCTATTTCAACAGGGCGATAATGTATTACGAGCAAAGTGATTACAATGCTGCGATGGCGGATTTGGACCGTGTGCTGAAGGATGAGCCGGGAAATGCATTGACCCTGTACAACCGAAGTCTCATCAGTGCGCAGGTCGGGAATTATGCTGATGCGCTTGACGATATGGACCGTGTCATAAATATCAATCCCGGCAATGTGCTTGCGTATTATAACCGTGCATCGTTCTTCGTGAACATGGAAAGGTGGCAGGATGCATTGGAGGATTATGACAAGGCGATCGAACTTTATCCGGATTTCGCCAAGGCATATATGAACAGGTCCTATGTGGAGAGCAGGCTCGGCCTGAATAAGGAGTCCAAGCGTGACTACGACATTGCCCGCAGGAAGATTGACGATTACAGGGACAAGACCGGAAGCGGCGAGGCGTCGTTTGCCGACACGACCAAGAAATACAGTTCCCTGCTGTCGCTCGACGCGGATTTCGCCAAGAAAGATTTCGATGACGAAATGCTTCAGCATAGGGATGTGGACATAAAGCTTCGCCCGCTGTTCAGGTTCGTGCTCTCGGACAAGAGGGACAATGTACAGTATGCATTGAAGAACAGATATGAGAACCCGTTGATAGACAAGTTCTTGAATGGCATGACGGTCCCTGTGGTGATTACCAATTCCGATACCGTCAGGATTTCCGGCACGGACAAATTCATGCAGGAAATATATTCCGGCCACGGAGAGAATGGCGTGGCTGAATTCCAGAAGGCGCTCGCCGATGTTGCAGACAAGCAGTTCAATTCGGCGCAGGTCCATTATGACAATGCGATTGATTCGGATGCTTCGGACAAGTACGCAAAATTGTACAAGGCCTTCTATTATATGAACAGGGCAGTGTTGAGGGCGGACATGATAGATTTCATTTCTTCTATCGAGAACAATGTCCAGACGCTCACGATGGATGACCAGGGTACGACGCGTGCCAGGGTGAAGGACCAGGTGAGCCGCAGCTATGATTATTCGGATGCAGTCGGGGATATGCAGAAGGCTGTGGAAATCGTCGGTGACGTGCCATATGTTTATTTCAACCTGGCAAATCTGCAGTGCCTGTCGTCTTCCTATGTGGATGCGATAGGAAACTTCACCAAGGCAATATCGCTCTATCCTTATATGGGTGATGCGTATTTCAACAGGGGACTGGTACTTATCTATCTGAAGGACAAGGAAAAAGGCTGCATTGACCTTTCTCATGCCGGAGAACTCGGCATCGAGGATGCCTACGGCGTCATAAAGAAGTATTGTGAAACAAACAACGGGGAATAATTAATTTTGGAGGAAAACGGGTGATGCCCAGATTTATGAGTCTTTCCAGCGGGAGCTGCGGCAACTGCTATTATCTTGAATATGAGGATGCTTCAGGCAAACATGCCATTATAATCGATGCAGGCGTGAGTCTGAGACGCTTGAAGAAGATACTTTCGGACAACGGACTTGACGAGAATTCTTTCAGTGCGATACTGGTGACACATGACCACATGGACCATATCCGCAGTCTGGCGTCATATTGCAAGAAACTCCAGAAACCTGTCTACGCTACCGCGACCCTCCATTCCGCCATGGCGGCACATTCTTTCGGTTCTCCTTTCCTGGGCCAATGCCGTAAGGACCTTGTCGAGAACGAGTGGAATGAAATCTGCGGCTTCAAGGTGAGGTATTTCATTGTCCCTCATGATGCGACGCAGACTGTGGGCTACTATATCATTGCCGGCGACCATAAGTTCGTGATAATGACGGATATAGGCCGAATGACCGATGAGGCGTTGCAGTTCGCTTCTGAAGCCGATACCGTGGTTGTGGAGTCGAATTATGACATGGACATGCTCATCTCCGGGCCATATACCCACGAACTCAAGATGCGTATCTGCCAGGGACACGGCCATCTGAGCAATGATGAGTGCGCCTTCGCCATCAGGCAGTTCTGGCACGACGGCTTGCGGAACATCTTCCTCTGCCATTTGAGTGACCACAACAACACTCCGGAACTGGCATACGCTTCCGCCTTGGAAGCATTGCGCCAGCTCGGGGTAGAGGACGGCACTGTAAACCTCCGCGCCCTTCCGCGCCAGACCCCGTCGGGAATGATAATACTATAAAACCATATATATGAAATCAGTAAAACTAACAATTTTCATTTCATTGCTGGCTATAGCGATGATTCCGGTTTCCTGCACGCGACAGGAGAAGGTCAAACCGACCAAGAATGTGATACTTATGGTTCCGGACGGAGTGTCCACCAGCGTCCTTTCCTTGGTCAGATGGTACAATCAGCAGAAGAGTCCACAGAATGTCACGGCGACATTGGCGACGGACCCGTATCTCTGCGGAATGGTCAGACAGAGCTGCTCGGACTCTCCGATTCCGGCATCTCCTGCTGCAATGACCTCATTTATGACCGGTTACAAGGTGCAGGGCTCGAATATGTCTGTATATCCGTCAAAGAATGAAGGACAGGACCTTGTCAATGTCAATGCAGACAGCACCTGGCAGCCTCTTGCCACGGTAATGGAAGCTGCCAAGATTCTCGGACACAAGTCCACGGGACTGGTCGTGACCGTCACCGCAACACATGCGACACCGGGCGCAACTACGGCGCATACTGTCTCCAGGAGCGAGCATCACGATATTATCAGGCAGATGGCTTCCAACCGCGTGGATGTCATTTTCGGCGGTGGCGTGGATTATATGGATGATGATGTGAAGTCCATATTGGAGGACAACGGCATCACTTACATTGAAAAGGATGTTCCTGCGTTCAGGGCTGTGGAAAAGGCTCCTGTATGGTCGCTGTTCGCCGGCGAGGATATGGCTTTCGACCTGGACAGGGATACTCTTGCAGAGCCGTCTCTTTGTGAAATGACGGAGAAGGCATTGTCGCTGCTTTCCAAGGACAAGAACGGATTTTTCCTTATGGTGGAGGGCAGCAAGGTGGATTATGCGGCTCACAGCAATGACCCGATGGGAATTATTTCCGAGTATGATGCTTTCGACAAGGCCGTGGCCGTAGCCATGGATTTCGCCAAGAAAGATGGCAACACTACGGTCATCGTGGTTCCGGACCATGGAAACAGCGGAATGACCGTGGGAAACAATGACTACAAGAATTATTATAAGAAGGGCCTGGATACAGCAATGGCCATGCTTCCTCAATACAAATGTACCGGCGAAGGTCTTACCGGACTGATTCAGGCACAAGGCGTGGACCGGATCCGCCCTATATTCAAAGAGTACACAGGCATTGACCTTACTCCTGCAGAGGAGAAGGCTGTCAGGGAGTCGATGGCCAATATCGAGAAGGATTATATGGAAGTGGCTTTGTCAAGGAATCTTAAGAGTGTGGTAACCAAGATTTTGAATGCCCATGTCCATTTCGGATATGCAAGCGGCTGCCATACCAGTGAAGATGTGTTCCTTGCTGTTTACAATCCTAACGGACAAGTTCCTATGGGGTGGATTGACGGTACTGACCTTGCGGGTTATATGTATGGCCTGCTCGGCGTGAAAGGCTCTTTGGATGAGCTTACATCCCAGATTTTCGTCAAGTCCGATGTCCTTCTCGCAGGACATGAAACAGCAGTTGAAGGCGACAAAAAGGCTCCAGTGCTCGTGATTGACGGCAAAGTCCGCGTTCCTGCCAACCGCTCGTATATAGAAGTTGACGGTCAGAAAAAGGAACTTGCCAGCGTTTCCGTATATGTTCCGAAGAACAAGAACTTCTACATCTCACGGGAAATCCTCAATTATCTATAACAGTTTTCTGAGTTCGGACAGTGCACAGGAGATGTGATATTGGACAGTCTTGGGGCTGATCATCAGGATGTCTGCGATTTCCTGATAAGTCTTGTGCTCATAACGGTTCATGCGGAATATGGTCTTGCGCAGAACAGTCATCCCGTCCAGGGCATAGTCGATGCTTTTAAGCAGTTCCGCCGTGTCGTAGCTCGCATCCGGCTCATATTGGTCGGACATCGTCCCGGCGGACGCTGACTTATATTTATCCTGAATGTTTTTGTGCTTTATCAGATTCAGCACGGAATTGTGAGTCATGCTGAACAGATATGACTTCAGGGAGTCCACATTGCGGAGGCTCTCCCTGGAGTTCCATATCTTCAAGAAAAGGTCTTGCGTAATATCCTCTGCTTCAGAAGAATTCTGCAAGAGGCTGTAGGCGAAATTTCTTATACGGGCAGCATATAGCACATAGAGGATGCCAAGTGCTTTGACATCCCCATCTGCTATAAGGTTCAATAAATTTCTGTCGTCGTTAAGCATTTCACCGACAAAAATAGACAAAAATCAATTATGCTCTACCATTGTCTGACACGCACCTTGTACATGTCCATGTCAGGCACTTTGATGATGCGTTCCGCGCCGGATCCGTCCTTGTTGGTGCTGTAGCGTATCTTCTGTGAAGACCAGCTCTGACTGCCTTCAGGAATGGTGGCGTCCGTGTACCAGATTTCACCGGTTTCACCATTGTAATTCAATGATTTGATGGATGCGGAACCGCTGAAAAGAGTCATCTCGGTAAAGAGTTCGGTATCTACATTGAAAAGATAAGCATGGTCTCCTGCGACGGTGAGCGTGCTGTTGTCCACACGCATCAGGTCGTGGATGCCGTTCTTCGGCGCCTTGATGGTTTTTTTCAATGTTATTGACGGGGTTGCTCCAAGTGACAGATTGAAAATTTTGATGAGGTCGCCACCTGCGCCGTATAGCACACTCCTGTTGTAGTCCCACACCAGTCCGTGACCGGAATAGAGCTCTGCACTGGCAAGAATCTTCTCGTTATTGTCGATACTGTAGAGCTGCACCTGGTTATGCAATGTTGTCGAGCCGACAGAAGTTGCCACTGCGACATACCCGCCCGGAATATACTCTGCAGAATGGGCATTAGGTGCCTGGGTGGTATGGAACAGGACTTTTCCTGTCTCATAGTCCAGAAGCGCGCACCAGCCGTAAGAACTGGTAAGGAGAAGTTTTGTTCCGTTGTCCACGAACTTGCACTCGTCCAGATGGTCGCATCTGTTTTCTGCCAGACCGAGTTCCGGAGCAAGTGTCTTCACGTCAAGACTCCAGATGATACCTTCTTTATAAGAATCTTTTACAGTGCTGGCATTGATGACATAAACATGGTTGTCTCCGCAGAAAACGAGTTCAGTGGACTCGCCTTCAGCTACTTTCGCTGTGTTGAACTTGCCGCCTGCCTGAAGTGTCATCTTGTCATTTACAGATGATGTGATGGTCTGTCCTGCAGATGTGGTAATCTTTACGGATATTCCTTTCGTCAATGTCACCGGAGCGCAGTAGACCGGTATGGATACGGATGAAGTCCTGCAATCTACAGGGGAGTCAAGTGTGACCTTGATGGAAGATGCCGTAGCGGTGGCCGCGCCACTGTCTGTATTGACAGTGACGGCTCCCGCAATATTCTCTCCTCCTTTCGCGCCGAGTTCCAATGACTTGACATCATAGTCACCCATGGCGACATTGACATAGACCATGCAGCCGGCAGGCTTCAGCGTGAACTTGCATCCTTCGTAGCTGTTTACATTCTGCCTGTCCGTCCCGAACATGACAGGAATCTCATTGCCTGTCTGCTCGGTCGGGATGTTGACAGTCACGTCGTGTCCGCTTAATGAGATTTCGGCATCGGCAGGGTACCAGCTCAGCACGTCGGTCTCCTCCCGGTTCGCGAGGATGTTGAACAGGAACATGGATGATGTGCTCCCGCTGAGAAGTGGTGTCGCCGTCGCCTTGCTGAGCTTTCCGTCAGCAAGTAGCATGATGGCTCCTTTGTCGTCTTTTTCCCATTTCGGCGTCTTTATGCTACCGTCAGCCGACCAGTAGCCTCCATGTGTGATCGTCGCTTTCACGGCAAGGTTCTGCACCTCCGCGCTGTTGTCATCTGTACAGGCAACCAGTGCAGGCACAGCCAATGCCGCAGCTATAATTGAAAATATTCTCAAGTTTTTCATTTTCAATGATTTTTAATGTCATTTATTTCAGGCAGCATGAGCCGCAGATGTCACCGCCGTGGGAGCTCCAAGTGTTGGCTCTTTCACCGCCTACATATTTGCCGTAGAATGCTCCGTTGTCCCCGGTGTTTCCTACGAATGCGGAATAGAGGACGCCGTTCAGATAGTTGTTTCCGCCCATCTGTTTCTGCTGGTTGGATGTACCGTAAGTCCATGATTCCTTGACTGTTCCGTCAGCATTGAAGATGTACGACACATTTCCTGTCTGACCTGAGGTGATGTAGAGATGGTTCTCTGTATCCACGCAAGGGTGAGAGTAGTTGAACGCATTGGTACTCTTGCCGGCGGAATCTTTGTGCCGGTATTTCCATACAACCCTGGTAAGGTCTTTGTCGAGGCAATAGACACAGTTGTCTTTTCCTGCCACATAGACATTTCCATTAGGTGCAACTACAGGCTCATAGAGGTTGTTGTCTGCCACAGACAGCGATTCTACCAATATGGTCCTGGTCTCCAGATCGAATGAGCACATCGCTGTTTTTGCAGGGAGATAGACTGTCCTCTTGTCATTTCCGACAGCGAAACCTGTGATGTCGGTCATGCATGGGAATTTGAGAGACGTAATGACTGTCCCGTCTGCGGTGTTGTAGAATGTTACCGTTCCGTTTACTGCTCCGGCAACGAGTTCATTGCCATTGACAAGAAGACCTGAGGCAGCAGATCCTAGAGCGGCTGACCATTTTTTAGAGCCGCTTGCAGCATCGAGGGCGAAGATATTGCCTGCCCCATCACCAATGAACACCACGCTGCCGTCTTTGTTTACGGCAGGAGCTGCACTCTTCATTGAACCTGCTCCGTCAAATTTCCATTTGAGATCACCCTTTGCATTCACGCAGTAGAACTGTCCGGCAACTTCGGTGCCGAAATAGATATCGCCTGTTACAGGATTGACAGTCAGCATGTTATAACTTCCCGCTACGGATGACGGCTTATAGACCCAGGCAAGTTCTCCTGTCTCTACGTTGAATGCATACAGACAGGTGGTCTGGTTGAAGGTTATATTATAGACCGTCTTTCCGTCAGGCGAGAATACTGGGCAAGAGCCTTTGAATCCGTTATAGTTGGCTCCGACACATTCCCAGTCAATGTAATTTACGACATAATCACGGATATGGAGTTCGATGTTCCAGCTCTTGTCCTTGTCTCCGAGGTGAACAGTCAGGGTTACCTCCTTGGTGCCTGAAGAAGGGATACCGTAAGAAACTTCGGTTCCTGTCAATATCTTTCCGTCAGGGAATGTCCATCTGATGTTTGTAGCGGAAGGATACCCTTCAGTATTGAACTTGAAGTTGATTGGCTGGTTCACGGCAGCGTTTGTCCTGTCGAGGAAGTATGGGACAGCGAGTGCAGGCATTGCTTTCGCAACTGCCGGCTCGGACGGGCCTTTAGCATAGTTGGCCACAAGAGAGAATGTGTAGACTACATCATTTTCGAGTTCATCCACAGTGTAGGACTCTTTGTCGGCTTCAATAGTAACTTTTTGGGCCTCAGACCTTTCGCTGGTGTATGTCAATGTGTATGAGGACACGCTGGTTGACGGTTTTGTCCATGAAAGGATAACCATGTTGGCACTTCCTTCAGCAGCTAGGTCAGTAACTGCAAACCTCGATGTGGTAGGCTTTGCCGCAGCGCTTACCGCTCCTGAAATAAGGTCTCCATAGACTGCCTGAACTTCAAATATATAAGTGTTGTCATTAGTAAGTCCGGTAACCAGATAACTCTTTTCAGATGTCTTCAGAGTGATTTTGTCACCATCGGTATATGTGATGATATACTCTGTCGGATTCCAGCCTTCCGGCATTGACCAGGTAAGCTGTGCTTCTTCGTCTCCCGGAACGGCTTTCAGGTCCGTCACCTGATGACGTGCGGCTCCTGCCTCCGGAAGGTTTTCTTTCCAGCAGGATGTTGCTGACAGGCTGAGGCCTGCGGCCGCCAATATGATGAACAATAACTTTTTCATTGTTTTCAATGTTAAGGATTAAAAACCAGGGTTCTGCCAGAGGATGGACTTGTCATTGACAATCTCTATCTGGTCCTGAGGTATAGGGAACAGCAGATTGTGGGAATCTACGGAATATCCGCGCGACTTGAAGAAATCCACGGCAAGGTCGAGACGTACGAGGTCGAACCACCTATGTCCTTCGAGCGCGAATTCGCGGCCTCTCTCGTCTGCAAGTTCCTGTATAAACGCCTTTTTGTCAGCAACTTCCGCTTCCGTGAGTTCGGTAAGTCCTGCACGCTTGCGTGTCTTGTTCAGATAAGTGAGGGCACCAGAAATGTTCCCCTGCTGACCGAGAGCCTCCGCATACATGAGGACGACATCCGCATATCTGAGCATAGGAAAATCATTGCCGACCTGGGTAGTGAACTGTGCGTCGTAAGTGTCCATCCACTTGGTTATGGCATACAGCGAATTGTTGATTTTCGTGTATGTATTGATAAGGTTCAGGCGGTTGTCTTCTGCGCTGTAGATGGCCTTGAATTCAGGAGTCGGATTCTTGATGTCAGCGAGAACGTTGGTGGTGGCACTGTACCAATATCCGTGACCGTGATCGTTGCTTTTGTTGTAATAGAGGGCGAAGATGATTTCCTTGTTCATCTTGTTGGAAATGTCGAAGACCTGAGCCGTAGTTGCCATAAGGCCATATCCCGTGTCGGTCATGGCATCTTCAAGAACTTTCTGTGCCTCAGGATATTTCCCGAATGTAAGATAAACCTTCGCCAGCAATGCCTGAGCCGCGATTTTTGTGACTCTTGCGACTTCTTTGGACCTCTTTGCAGGAAGCAGGCCGATGGCTTCAGTAAGGTCGTCCGTGAGCCTGTTGTACATGTCTTCGTCACTGCATCTTGCGATTTTCTTGGCATCAGCAGGAGAAACTACGGTCGTCGTTACCGGCACTCCGCCGAATACTCTGTAGAGGCTGAAATACCACCAGGACCTGAGGAACAATGCCTCTCCGCGATATTTGTCACCGTTGGTGAGCTTCTTGCCGTCCATGTGGACAAGCACGTCGTTGCATCTGTAAATGCCGTTGTACCAGGCGTTCCAGATGTCTTTCATGATACCGTTGTTGGACTTCTCCTGGAAATGGTCAATGTCATACCTGTCCTGGGTGGACACTGCCATTGATTCGAGATAGCACTCGTCACTGCGATAGGCGAGTTCATTGAGATAGAAAGCCATCTGGGTTTTCATCTTGTCGTAGCAGGAATAGATACCCTGATTGAAATCTTCGTCCGTCTTGTAGAAGTTTCCTTCAGTCACATTATTTGACGGATACTGCTCGAAGAAACTGTCGCTGCAAGATGCGAGACTCAGGAGCAGAGTTCCTGCCAATGCTGTTTTTATGATTGTTTTCATGTCCGATTACAGATTAAAGTTGATACCTACGCTGAATGTCCTTGAAAGAGGATACGAGCAGTAGTCCTCGCCAGGTCTGAGAGCATCAGAAGATCTCTTGTTGACCTCCGGGTTGTATCCTGAGTAGTGAGTCAATGTGAACAGGTTGTTGGCCTGGATGTAGAGTCTCATCTTGGAAATGCTTGTCCTGTGGAACCACTTGTCAGGCATTGTGTAACCGAGAGAGATGTTCTGGAGCCTGAGGTAGGAACCGTCTTCCAAATGGAAGGTTGACGTACATGCACCGTTGTTGCCGGAAGACTTGCGGGTAGCCCTGTTGAGGTTGCCGTAAGGGAATCTCTTGAGGGACTCCTTCATCATGTTGGAAGATGCTTCCATGTTGAGGAGATAACGTCTTTCAAGGTTCAGGATTTCATTGCCGTAGACTCCCTGGAAATTCGCGGCGAAGTCGAGGCCCCTCCAGCCGAGCTGGATGCCGAATCCGTAGTAGAAGTCAGGCATGTAGTTGCCCACGATGACGCGGTCCTTGTTCTTGTCCAGAACGCCGTCCCCGTCTGCATCCACGAAGCGGAAGTCTCCGATGGTCGTAGTTTCGAAATGAGGATATGAATCAAGTTCTTCCTGGTTGTGGAAGATACCGTCCTGGACGAGAAGATAGTAGCATCCTACCGGCTGGCCGACTTTGGTGATGTAATAGCCTCCGGCATATGAAGATTCCTTGATGATTGGAGCGTCTTCATCACCGAGGTGAAGTACCTTGTTGCGGTTCAGGGACCAGTTGGCATTGAGACCCAAAGAGAAGTCCCCGAAGTTCTTGCGCGAGGTCAATGTTATTTCGACACCCTTGTTCTGCATTGATCCTATGTTCATGTTGGAAGTCGTCAGACCTGAAACTGAAGATACCGGAACGTCGAAAAGCATATCGGTAGTCCTGGAATAGTAGAAATCAGCGTTGATTCCGAGAAGTCCGTTCCAGAGGTTGGCGTCGAAACCGGCATTGACCTGCGTGTTTTTCTCCCATCCGAGTTTGTTGTTGGCGATCTGGTTAGGGTAAATCGGTGTGACTATGCCGTTGCCCAAGTCAGCCGTCGTTGCGCCATAGAGTGCGAGATATTCTGAGTTTCCGATCTGGGCATTACCTGTCTGTCCTACGCTGACACGGAGTTTCATGTCATTCAGCCACTTGGCGTTTCTCATGAAGTTCTCGTCGCTGATGCGCCAGCCCAGAGATGCAGCCGGGAAATATCCCCATCTGGTATCAGGGGCGAATCTTGAGGAACCGTCACCTCTGATGGAAGCTGAAAGCATGTAACGTCCTTTGTACGAATACTGTGCTCTGACAAGCCATGATGCAAAGGTGTACGCATACTTGTTGTTGTAAGTGTCGTCGATGGACAGCGTCTTGCCCTTCGTGGTCCTTATCTTGTCGTCGCCTGCAATGCCGGTTCCCTTGATTGCAGATGTCTGGATGGCCTGTTTTTCCGCCTCGTAGACTGCTACGGCATTGATTGAGTGGTCACCGAACTTCCTGTTGAATGAAATCTGGTTGGTGATTGTCCAGTGGAAATAGGAGTTTGCATAGTTGGCTGCTGTCGGAGCCGAAGGACTGTCGTAATTCTTGACTCCCTTCAGCGGAATGTATGAAGGTCTGTAATAGTTCCTGATATACGAGTAGTAGTCACCTCCCATAGTCAGCTTATACTCAAGGCCTTTGATGAACTCATAGGAAGCATATACATTGCCCACCAAATTCAGTTTCTCTCTTACGTCATCGACTTCGAGGGCAAGTGCGACAGGGTTGAGCACCTCATTTGTCTGTGTGTCCCAGGTGTTTTTCCTGAGGAATCCGTTCATATCCCAGTTATAGGTGCCGTCTGAGTTATAAGCAGGGAAGACAGGCGGCGCCATCAATGCGGATGCTATGATACCGTCTCCGCCATACTGTGAGTCAGTATCCACATAATTTGTCTTGGAGTAGGAAGGAGAGAAGCTTACGCCGTATTTCAGGTTGCCTTTCTTTCCGTCCATGTTGGCGCGGATGCCGTATCTCTCGAAATCCGAGCCGATTACAGTACCCTCGCGATAGAGATAGTTGGCTCCTATATAATAATTGTAGTTCTTCGTCCTTGCAGAAACGCTGAGCGAATGCTTGTGTGAAAGCGCCGTGCGGAAGATTTCGTCCTGCCAGTCAGTATTCGTCAATGTTCCGGTCTTGTCTTCGAGGTAAGCATTGATGAGCGGGTCTATCCTGTGATAAACTTGAGGACGGCCTGCTGACGGATCTGAGATGGAACCTGTCGGGTCGCTGAAGATATATGAGCCGTTACGTGCATCCCTGAACATTTCGGCAAATTCGTAAGCATCCAGCATGTCGATTTTCTTGGATACGTCGGAAACGCTGAACTGTCCGTCGTATGAAATCACCGGTTTTTCGCCGCTGCCGCGCTTGGTAGTTACGATGATGACACCGCAAGAACCTCTTGAACCGTAAATGGCTGCTGCAGAGGCGTCTTTCAATACCTCAAGGCTTTCGATGTCGTTTCCGTCAAGATTGGCAAATGCACGTGAATCGCAAGGGATACCGTCAATGACATAGAGAGGGTCGTTTCCGGATGTCGCCGACTGGATACCTCTGACACGCACTGTCACATTTCCGTCAGGCTGTCCTCCGAGGTTGAGGACCTGGACACCAGGCATTTTGGCCGCCATTGACTCACGGAAGTCGGTAGTCGGGGTGTTGGCGAAATCTTCTGCCTTGATGGAAGAAACGGCTGTAGTTACATCTCTCTTGTTCTGGACACCGTAGCCGATGACCACGACGTCATCAAGCTTGATGGCTTCTTCTTCGAGAACGAAGTCGGCCTTCGTCTGGTTTCCTGCCAATGTCGATGTGACTGTGTTGTAACCGATTATCGACACTTCTATTGTAGGCGTTCCTTTGACTTTGAGGGTGTATTTTCCGTCAATGTCGGTGCTGGCGCCGTTCTGGGTGCCTTTTTCGATGACCATTGCACCTATTATCGGCTGCCCGTTTTTGTCAATGACTCTTCCTGTAACTGTCCGTGGAGTTTCCGGCTTCGCAACCTTCTGCGCGGATTGTCCGGAAGTCGCGGGCTTGTTGCTGAGAAGAATCTTCTGGTCTTTGAATTCGACATTGACACCCGGAAGAACTTCCTTTATGATGGTTTCAATGTCTTTGTCAGTGGCTGATATCGTCACTTTCTTGGTCAAGTCAATGTCGGTATCGACGTAGGCAAAAGTGTAGGTGCTTCCGGCCTCAATCGCCTTCAGCAGTTCTTTCACTGTCACATCCTTAACATTCACTGTCGCTGTCTTGTCTTGTGCAAGCACGTTGGAAGTGATGCATAAAGTACATAACAAGCTGATTGCTATACGTGTGAATGAAGGGAGAAAATTAGAGAGTCCTTTCATTATTTATGATTTTTTTTCGGTTCAATTATGATTTCCGCGCCCTGGTATCTCCATCTTACCGGGAGCAGGTTTGAGAGAAGATCAAGGATGTTCTCGATGGATTCATCCCTGATGGTCATGGACATGTGCTTGTCAGCCAAGGCTCCCGCATTGAGAGTAATCTCTGTCTGGTATTTGTGGGAGAGGTTTTCAAGTATGTCTTTTAGTTTTACGTTGTCGAAAACGAGCCTGTGCTCGAACCACCTGCAGCAATTTGACGCATTCACCGAAGTGACATCGGTCCTTCCTTCGGACCAAGTGTATTTCTGGTTCGGCTTGAGAATGACGGATTCATTGCTCCCGTGGTCGGAAACCTGTACGGAGCCCGAACGGAGAATGACTTCCGCTTTGTTCAAAGAAGGGTAATTGCACGCATTGAATGTCGTTCCCAACACTTTGACATCCAGGTCGTTCTGCATCTTGACGATGAATGGCCGCCGCTCGTCACGGTTTACCTCGAAATATCCTTCGCCTTTGAGGGCTACTTGTCTTGTCTTCCTTCCGAACTTCTGGTTGTAAGAAAGAGAGCTGTTTTTGTTCAGCCAGACTTTTGACCCGTCAGGGAGTGTGTACGAGCCGATATTTTCTGAAGATGCCATCAATACGGTTTCCCGTTTCGGTCCGATGGCCAGTTCGGAAGTTACTGCGCCTGTGACGAAAAGTGCGACTGCCGCGGCTGCTGCTATGCAGTATTTCAATGCCTTACTGCGGAGAAGTCTTTTTCCGATGCCGTCATGTGGCTTTTTTACGTCGACCACGGCCATCAGTTTTTCCAGTCCTTCGGTAATGTCGAATTCCGGTGCGGCTGATGAGACTTCAACCCAATATTCTTCCAGCAACTCTTTCGTTTCCGGTTCAGCTCCATGAATTTCCAGCCACCCGAAAAACTGTCGTTTCAGTTTTTCCGGAACATGCACTCCGCTGAAGAAGAAATCGAAAATGCGTCTATACTCTTCGATTTCCATTATTTGCCGGCTTGCGTGAATGTATAAGTGCTTGTGTAAGAACCTGCTTTGAGCTTGATTGTCCCGACGCGGTCCTCACCTGTCCCGTTAGGTTGAGTGATGATTGTCGACTCGCTGATGCCCTTTGCTCCTGATGCCGGTTCGATGGTGAACCAGTCTTCACATTGTAGTGACCAGTCGCATGTAGCTGCGAGTGTAATTTGATCTGTCCCGCCAGTGACTTTCGTGGCCGGCGTCCCTGAATTGAGTTTTGTCTGGATAACGACTGTGTCGTGAATTTCAGACTCGGTCTGCTTCTGGCAGCCGAAAACTCCCAGGAGAAGACTTGTAAACAGCAATACTGCTGTCGTGAATTTCAGTTTCATAGTGTATATTAATTTTTATACAAGTATGACAACTGAAATTCACGATATGCTAAATTGTTTTATAAAAAATTATTCTTTTTCGTTCTTTTCAGGCTGCTGCGGCTCATCGCCGTGGGCATCCTGGTATTTGAACCTGCGGATCTTGTGGGTCGCGGTCTTCTCGAAATCTTCCTTGACCACCTCCACGCTGTTGACCTTGGATGACTTGCCCACGTGCTTGTTCACGTAGTCGAGCACGGCCTTCTTCTTCGCCTGGAGATTTTCGAAGAACTTGTCCTCGGTCTCCTGATTCCAGTTGAGGACATTGTCATCGAACTTGACCAGCGCCACCAGTTTGCCGTCGCGCTCCATTACCAATGACTCGTTCACTCCGCCGAAATTGTTGATGACCTGCTCGATTTCCTCCGGATAGATGTTTTCGCCGGACGGTCCGAGAATCATGTTGTTCAGGCGGCCCTTGATATAGAAACGGCCGTTCTCATCCATACATGCAAGGTCATTGGTCCTGAACCAGCCGTCGTCGGAGAGAACCTGACGCGTGCGCTCCGGGTCCTTATAATAACCGAGCATGACATTGTCGCCCTTCGCAACTATTTCACCTTCACCGGTTTCCGGATTGATATTGTCCAGCTTCACCTGTACGTTGTAGGCCGGGACGCCGATAGAACCGACCTTGGTCTTGCCTACGCAGGCATTGGTGATGAGCGGTGCTGTCTCGGTGAGGCCGTAGCCGATGGCGTAAGGGAACTTGGCCTTGATGAGGAAATCTTCCACTACCGGATCAAGTTTGGAACCGCCGATGCCGAAGAATTTCAGTTTGCCGCCGAAGGTCTTGTACAGACGTTTTCCGATGAGGAAGTACAGCAGTTTTGGTGTCTTTTTCCGCATCCATGACAGCACGCGGCTGCGCTCGATGGTCGGTACGATGCTGGCCTTGTAGACCTTCTCTATAATAAGAGGTACGGAACACATGATGGTAGGGCGCACCTTCTTCATGGTCTCGATGAGAATCGTCGGGGTAGGGAGTTTCTTGATGTGATATACGCATCCGCCGACGAACAACGGGTATAACACGCTGAAACTCATCTCGTAAGTGTGCGACATCGGAAGGATGGACAGCCATCTGTCGCGCTTGTTCGCCTTCTGCGCATGCCATGCCTCGATGACATTTTGACAGAAGTTCCTGTGGCTCAGCATCACGCCCTTGGCCCTGCCGGACGTCCCTGAAGTATAGATGATCATCGCCAGATCATCCGGAGACGGCTCCTTGCCCCAGCCGTCGCACGTGAATTCCGCGTCGTCCCTCTGCATGATTTCCAATGTGTCCATGTCAATGATGAGGGTCAATTTCTGCTTCACTTCATCCGACAGCTTGCCGGCCATTCTCTGCGATACGAAGATGGCCTTGCACTCGGAGTGGTTGAGGATATTGGTGACCTCGCTCTCCGAAGAGTCCGGAAGAATAGGCACTGCCACGCGACCGAACGCGACGATGGAGAACAGCGAAACCGTCCAGTTCGGCATGTTCTGGGATAAGATCGCGATTCTGTCGCCTGCATTGAGCCCGTATCTTGAGAAAAGGTGGGCCAGTTCAATGCTTTTCTTTCTGAATTCCGCGTATGTATAGCTTTGGCTGCCGTCGACGAATGTCAATGCCGGCCTTTTGGCGTAGGCAGTCGTTGCATAATCGAACAGACGCGACAGGGTAGTGATGTAGTTTTCCCTGTTTGTCGTCAATTTTCTGTATAAGCTGTTGCTCATGATGTATCTATTGTCTTGTCACGTCCCCTCTTCCTTCTAATGCGTCACATACCCTTCAGGGTTCTTGCCGCGCATGTGCATCTCTTCATAGAGAGCCTGGATCCTGTCGGTATCTGCTCTCGCATCATCCGTGAGTTCCACCTTTTTACCGATGCTTACGCATTTGGTCTTCCAGTCGAAATATCCCATATATACCGGACAGCCAACTTTCTTCGCGATCATGTGATAGCCTGTCTTCCACTTCTTTACGGCGTGGCGTGTGCCTTCCGGAGCGATTGCGAGATGGAAGGTGTCGACCTTTTCCATTTCATTGATGAGGCTGAAAAGCATTGCGCTTGCGCTGGACCTGTCCACCGGGATGCATCCCACCTTGCGGAGGAAGGCTCCCACCGGCCATTTGAAGAATTCCTTCTTTATCATTACGTGCGCGGTCTTGTCGAACTGGGTGTAGAACAAGTACGAGATTACGAAATCCCATGCCGATGTGTGAGGTACGCCCAATATTACGCACTTTGCTTCAGGTGCGGGACCGCCTACCGTGGTCCATCCCATTTTTCTGAGAAGGAATCCGCAGAACCTTGCCCAGCATGAACGTTTCTTTTCCATCTTTGCTTAAATGTTTATATCCTCCAGTTCCTCCTCACTGCGGAGATTCTGACGGATAAAGTTTTGTCTGTCAATCGTATTGTCTCCCATGTAGAACTCCATGATGCTGGAGATGGACTCGTCCTTCGCCAGATTTACGGTGTCTAGTCTCATGCCGTCACCGATGAAGTCCACGAACTCATGAGGGGAAATTTCTCCGAGACCTTTGAATCGTGTGATTTCCACGCCGTTCTTGAGGTCCTTTATCGCGCTCGCCTTCTCGTCGTCATTGTAGCAATACCTTGTTTCTTTCTTGTTCCTGACACGGAAAAGCGGGGTCTGGAGAATATGTACGTGCCCGCGTCTGATGAGATCCGGGTAGTATTTCATGAAGAATGTCAGAACCAGCATGCGGATGTGCATTCCGTCATCATCGGCATCGGTTGCGACTATTATGTTGTTGTATCTCAAGTCGTTGATGTCTTCCTCCACTCCCAGTGCGGAGATGAGAAGATTCAGTTCCTCGTTCTCTGCCACGCGCTTCCTGCTTTCCTTGTAGCAGTTTATCGGCTTGCCTCGTAGACTGAACACGGCCTGGTTGTTCGCATTGCGCACCTTGGTGATGGTTCCGCTCGCGGAGTCGCCCTCTGTGATGAAAATGCTTGACTTCTCCTTCTCCTCCTCCTTGTCCTTAGGTACCTTGTCGCAGTAATGATAGCGGCAGTCACGCAGTTTCTTGTTGTAGACATTCGCCCTCTTGTTCTTCTCCCTGGTCTTTTTCTGGATTCCGGAAATCTCCTCGCGCTCCTTCTTGGACGACTTGATCTTCTCTTCGATGACCGGGACAATGTCCTTGTGTATGCGCAGATAATCGTCGAGATTCCTGGATACGAAATCATTGACAAAAGACCTGATGGTCGGGCCTTTGTCGTTGACGGTATTGCCGTTTTCGTCCTTTATCTGTTTGTCCCACATGTAGGTGGAGCCGAGCTTCGTCTTGGTCTGTCCCTCGAATTGCGGCTCCTGGATCTGGATGCTGATGGCGCCGACGACGCCCTGGCGGCAGTCCTGCGGGTCGTAGTCCTTCTTGAAGAAGTCTTTCAATGTTTTCGCGATGGCCTCCCTGAACGCTGCAAGGTGGGTTCCTCCCTCCCTGGTGTTCTGTCCGTTGACGAATGACGAGATGTTCTCGCCATAGCTGTTGCCATGCGTAAGGACTATTTCAATGTCTTCACCTTCAAGGTGTATCGGCGGGTAAAGCGGGGTTTCGCTCATCCTGTCGTTTACCAGGTCGAGCAGTCCGTTTTCCGATTTGTACGGGGTGCCGTTGAGGACAATGGTCAGGCCTTTCTTCAGGAAAGAGTAATTCTTGACCATGGTCTCGACGAAGTCCATGTTGTATGTGTAGTCTCCGAATTTCTGGCTGTCCGGTTTGAATTTTACGAAGGTTCCGTTCTTTTCGCTCACGTTTTCCTTCACTCCGGAATCCACGAGGTTACCGCGCTCGAACTGCGCCCACGAACTTTTGCCGTCCCTGAAAGATTCGACGTAAAAGTATGAGGACAATGCATTTACGGCTTTGGTGCCGACACCGTTCATGCCGACGGATTTCTTGAAGTTCTTGTCGTCGAACTTACCGCCCGTGTTCAATGAACTTACGCATCGGATGACGCTGTTGTTCTCATGCGGAATGCCTCGTCCGAAGTCCCGTACGGTTACCATGCCGTCTTCGACGGTAATCTGGACCTGCTTGCCGAATCCCATTGTGAATTCGTCTATGGCATTGTCTACCACCTCTTTAAGCAGTATGTATATACCGTCGTCCTGATTGTCGCCGTTGCCAAGTCTTCCGATATACATTCCGGAGCGCTGGCGGATATGTTCATTCCACGTCAGTGTCTTGATGGAACTGCCATCATATTGCTGTGCTGCCATATATTATTTGTTACCTATTCAAGTTTCGTGCGTCCTCAGGCTTGCCAAGGTTTCGCGCGAGTTTGCGGTTTAGGGCCCACGCGCCTTAATTACTACATATTCAAGTTTCGCAAGTTCTCTGGCTTGCATGGTTTTCGCGCAAGTTTGCGGCTGGAGGCCCACGCGCCTTAATCACGTTACCCTCACCCTAAATCCCTCCCCTCGGGGAAGGGACTTGCTGTCGCCCTTACGGGCTTTAACAGCGGTATTTCGCAAATTCGAGGACTTGCCGAAACACATGTTTCCTATTTTGCAAAATTACAAAAAATATTTCGGCATTTTGATAGGAAAAAAAATTATCATAATTTCGCAGAATTGTATTTTTAGTTTTATGAAGAAATTTTTATTGGCCGCAATGCTGTTATCCGTTGGAACAATGGCAGTTGCAAGGAATCAGGAAAAGTTCGACAGAGGTATTGGCGATGCGAGTGCCGTTTTCGTGCCCAAGGGCATGATGACAGCCGGAGCATCCATATCATATAGTCATTATTCAGCCGGAAACGGAGATGTGGGCTATGAACTCATGTCACTTATCACCGGTCTTGAAGGAACATTGTCCACCGTAAAGATCTCTCCTGCCGCGTTTTATTTCATCGGCAAAAATACGGCCGTTGGTGCCAGATTCGGATATTCTTATACTTCAATGAATCTGGACGGCGCTTCCATCAGCCTTGGTGCCGACGACGAATTCGACCTCTCGAACCACTATGTGAAGAGCCAGAGCTATTCCGGACAGTTTGCCGTGCGTAATTACGTTCCGCTTTTCGGAAGCCGCGTCTTCGGAATGTTCAATGAAATCCGTATCGGCGGTAGTCGCGGACAGGGCAAATCCTTCCAGTACGACGGTAATGAGAAGAACGGTACATTTTCCGAGTCCTATGCCCTGACCATCGGTATTGTCCCGGGTCTTACTATGTTTCTGACGAACAATCTTTCATTCGAGGTTTCCATCAGCGTGCTGGAATGTAATTATTCTTATACGAAACAAACTAAGAATCAAGTATATACGAGTTCCCTTTCTCATTTCGGGACGACATTCAAGCCGAACCTTCTGGGTGTGGGCTTCTCCATCATGTATTATTTCCAGGTAGGAAAACGTTAATCCGGAGGGCTTATGAAGAAAGGATTGCTTTTCTGTGCCGCCGTCATCATGATGGCGGGGTGCAGCATTGAAAATGACATGATGATTCCGCGCGATGTGGCGGGCTACGAATTTTTCGAGATTGAGGGCCAGTTGAGCTCTTCTATCAACACGGCGAAGCTTACTGTCTCTGTGACAATGCCTTACGGTGTCAGTCTGGACCAGTTGGAGATTTCCAAGATCAAGTATACCGATGCTACCAAGTTCCAGGAGACATTGATGGCCCGCGGGTCTATTCTGGATTTGCGCGACACGAACCGTGTCACTCTTCATGCGTTCAGGGATTTTACCTGGAAACTGATTGCTTCCAATGCCGGCAAGGATGATCCGAAACCGGGCAGTGAGCCTCAGTTGTACAACATGAATTTCGATGATTGGTCCATGGCTGGAAAGGGTTGGTATCCTTTCGGTGAGTCTGTTCCTGATGCGGACAAGAAGATATGGGCTACGGCGAACAGGGGAACAGCATCGTTAGGCAGAAATACTACCGAGCCTGAAGAGACGTTTGTCGCTGTTCCGGGCCCGGGAAAGAAGGCTGCAAAGCTGAGCAGCCAATACATTGTCATGAAGTTCGGCTCCGGAAACATTTTCACCGGAGAGTTCTGCAAATTGATAGGTATGAGCGGTGCGGACATGGCTTGGGGTGTGCCGTTCACAGGCAGACCGAAGTCTCTCCATGGATATTTCTGCTATCAGCCAAAAACGATTGACTATGCGGATGATTCGCACAAGGCCATGCTTGGCAAGACCGATGTCGGCCAGATTCAGATTATCCTTGCAGACTGGGACAAGAACAAATGGAGCAATTATCCTGCAGGCGCCATCGATGAACAAGGACGTTTCCATGTCATAAATTCTGCCAACCAGTTCGTGGATTATGACAATGATCCCGCAATCATCGGTTACGCCAATTTCGAATTCAGCAATTGGATGGATGCCTACGAGGAGTTTGACATTCCGATTACCTATCGCAGCGACCGCACTCCTACCATGGTGGCAATCGTAGCCGCTTCCAGCCGTCACGGCGATTTCTTCACCGGCGCCGCCGGCACAGTCCTCTACCTGGACGAATTCTCGTTCAAGTACTAGCCTCTGTCCTGGCATTCCGGGTAATTTCGCGAACGTCTACAGGGTAACCCTGGAGACGCTTACGTAATTTTGTAATTTGGCGGGACGCGGCCACGCCCTGGCCTGAAACAGTATTGACTTTCAATGAGTTATAAAACGAGGCGTGGAAACGTGGCCAAAAAAAGCCTGCGTTTCCACGCTCTTGTTAAAAGGGTATCTGATTATCAATTAGTTACAAAACGCCCCCGTGGCCGCGTCCTGCTGTTGCAAAAGGCTTGGCGAAGGTGTGGCCGTGTCGCGCCTGGGATAAACACTTTAGACATATGGCGCACCGGGAGTACGGCTCGTTGTTACGCCTCACTCTGTAGTTTGGTGATTTTTTCGGCAGAGAGACCGGTGGCTTCGCAGATGGTCTGAACAGGTAAATTAATTCGTAACAAATTCACAGCGATTTCTCTGCGCCCTTGCTTCAGTCCTTTTTCAAGCCCTTCTTCGCGCCCCTTTTTCTTCGCGTACTCCAATTGGTTATATGTGTCCCTTGCCGTCTGCATATTGCTGATGTATTTTTTCTTGTCTTCATCATCAAGGCTGGAAATTTCAGCTGCATCGAAAATCCGTTTGAAGATCTTGTCGCGCAGTGCCGCCGGTCTTTCAAGCAGATCCGACAGGTTCTTCAGCATGTACAGCCATTTGTCCAGGTCGGTGGTCAGCTCGTCCTCAGTCTTGTTGAACTTCGCAACTTCGACAAAGACGAATTTCAGCTTGTCGGTCATGGTCTCGCCGGTCGTCCCTTCGCGCAGCCAGTAGCGGTGCTCTATCCGGTCGTCGTCCAGGTGCTTGTAGTTCAGCACTCCCAGGAAGAACACGCCGTCGAGCCTGAAGTTCCATGGTTTCCTCGGATCGCCCTCCTCTTTCTCCATTGCTTTCTTGCCCTGTTTCAGGATCGGGAAGGA
>ERZ780141.441-NODE-441-length-31656-cov-6.996867_pt1 | contig 31656 bp, 26 predicted proteins | sample MGYA00433080_ERZ780141 | MGnify/ENA primary metagenome ERZ780141 (study PRJEB29588, sample SAMEA2154047) | human gut metagenome | biome: human gut; feature: human-associated habitat; material: faeces | place: Denmark | collected 2008/2010 ... | reverse complement strand
CACAGGGCTTCGGGCAGGGTATTTATGCTCTTTGGAGTTTTACCGGACAGCAATATATTTTAATATAGAATACGCTCGAATTTTCCTTAGTGATACCAGTGGCATCTACTACATTGGCATTAAGCACGAAGTTAACGATGTTGCCGCCTTCTGCCATTGGAGTCTTCACATATTCGCCGTTTGAGTCAAGCAAGAGGTGGTTCTTTTCATTGTAAAACACCACATCTGTTCTTCCGCTTTCTGAGAGGTTGGTTGTCCAACCAGTTGGCAAACCTGGATTTTCAGCATCAAGCTTACCATTTGATTGTTTTACATTGCTGAAGTCTTCACTTACCTTCACAGTATTCTCACCCGTAGAGAACACGGTAAGCAGGAAAGAAGCATTTTCTGATCCTGACCACTTTGCCACAAAAGAGTCGCCTTTGTAGTCACTAAACACACCTATAGTAGGTGTATTGACAGCAGCGAATGCCGACACAGCCGACAATGCAATTGCTGACACACTGAGTAAAATTTTTTCATAAAAATTCGATTATTTATAGTAGTTGTTGTTTCGACGTATAATTATTTATCATGCTGACACAAAACATATTTCGGGCACAAAATTAGCATATCACCTCAATTTCTAACGATATTTAAATGATAAAAAAACATAACAAAGCACCACTTTTCTTATGCAAAATTGGCTATTTGCTTCAGTGGCACTTTAATTCCAACAAAAAAATTTGCCCGAATCGGGTTAAAACTTGCGTCGTCCAAGCAAATAATACTCCAGCACAATGTTGCGTCGCGCACCTGGCATGGTCTTCAGCAAATTTTGCTCTGGCTGAATGCCATCATAGCGATGGTGAAAACGCCTGTAGTCGCGATGCGCACGCAGCACTGCCCGCGCGTTGCCCCACTGGAATGTGGCCACAAACATCAGCCACGACAGCGTGTCATACAATCTGCGCACTATCAGCAATCTCTTGCCCTCTTTCTGAGGCAGATTTTTATACAATAGGAATAGGTTGTTGCGGAAATTCAGATAGGTCTTGCGCGGATTGCTTGCCGGCAAACTTGCTCCACCAAGGTGGTAAGCCTTGCTCGCTGTGACGCACTTGATAGAATAGCCCAACAGGTGTATGCGCCAACACAAATCTATCTCTTCCATGTGGGCAAAGAAATGCTTATCAAGACCGCCGGCTTTCAGATACACATCGGTGCGAGTCATCAACGCAGCACCTGTAGCCCAAAACACTTCTATAGGCTCTCCGCCGTCATACTGTCCGTGATCAGCCTCAACATTGCTGAAAAGCCTTCCGCGGCAATATGGGTAGCCATGGCAATCAAGAAAACCACCCGCTGCGCCTGCATACTCAAACAATGGTTGATCGCCATCGTATTCTTTTAGCAACTTTGGTTGGCATGCGCCCACCTCGGGATGCTGCTCCATATATTCATACAATGGCTCTATCCAACCTTGAGGCACACGCACATCGCTATTGAGCAGCAATGTGTACTTATAGTTCAACTGAGCGATTGCACGGTTATACCCCTCGGCAAAGCCATAGTTTTCCGCCAAGTGAATAACCTTTACCTGCGGATACTGTACAGCCAAAAACGTGAGGCTTTGGTCTGTACTGCCGTTGTCAGCCACTATCACATCAGCCACTTCGGAATTGGTGTTTGCCACCACCGAGGGCATATAGCGGCGAAGCAACGCCACGCCATTCCAGTTTAATATTACTACCGCTACCTTATTTATCGTTTCCATCACAGACGTTATATAATGATTCCTTTATTGTATTGTCACCTTATGTTTCCAGCGATTGTGCGTCCACAACCAGTAGGCTGGCGCTTGCTTGATGCGTTGCTCCAGATTGCGAGCATACACATCGGTGATTTCGCCCATCGGCAAAGTCTTTGCATCGCTGCAGATTGGCCTGATTGTCACCTTATAATGGCCACGCTTCACCTTTTCCATATCGAAGTGCATAGCCACATAGTCCAATTTCCTGATTATCACTTCTGCGCCGGTTATCATCGCCGTGTCGTGATTGAGGAAGCGTATCACATGCCCTTGGTCGTTGACATTGGGATGCTGGTCGCTGATAAATCCCGTAATCACTGGCTTGCCATCGCGGCGCATACGTATCAAATCGCGAAACACCGAGTTCTTTGCAAGGCACAGCGAATGAAATCTGCCGCGCAAGCGCAAGAAGAAGCGGTCAAACCATTGGTTTTTCAGCGGACGATATACCTGCGCAAACACCACATCATCGTTGGCGCGATGGCGTGTCCACAAGGTTATCGAGGTGAGCCATTCCCAGTTGCCGTAATGCGACGCATACATTATTATCGAGCGACCTTCGTCAAAAGCCTTGTCAACCGATTCTATGCCTTCAAACACACAACGACGGCGCATCTCTTCGTCGCTTATGTGCATCAATTTCACGGTTTCTACAAAGTAGTCGGCAAGATGATGATAGAATTCTCGCTCTATGCTACGCAATTCTTTTTCCGATTTTTCAGGGAAACTCTCTGCAAGATTTTTCCTTACAATGCCTTTGCGATAGCCCACCACCTTATATACTATGAAATATAGCATATCAGAAAAGGCATAAAGCACACCAAATGGCAACATAGCCATCAGATGCAGCAACGCATCTAACGGACTATACAGAATATTTTCGCTCAGTTTGCTCATTCGTCTATAGCTTCGCCTTTTTCAATCTACTATCTCTGCGCTCATTGTGCAATCGTCGTCGATTATCTTGCCCAAGCGCGTGTTGGCCACTCCATTGATATATTCGGCACGGAATGGAGTTTCCACCCTCAGATAATTATCGGTAAATCCGTGCATCGGCATACCCTCGCGAGGTTGCTCATAAAGCACCTTGCGTGTAGTGCCGGCAAATCGCTCGGTGAAGGCACGCAGTTTCTTCTCGCTCAACGCTATGAGTCGGTTGGTGCGCAGACTCTTGGTCTTAACATCCACCACTGGCTCTATGTTGAGTGCCAAGGTGTTTGGTCGCTCGCTATATGGGAACACATGCAAGCGAGTCACATCAAGGCCATCAATAAAATGATATGAACGCTCAAAAAGTTCATCGGTCTCGCCACGAGCTCCGGCAATCACATCCACGCCGATAAACGCATGCGGCATCACCTCCTTGATTTTCTGCACTTTGTGCGCAAATAGCGCAGTATCGTAGTGTCGGCGCATCAGTTCGAGCACCTCGTCGCTACCAGCTTGCAACGGGATGTGGAAATGCGGCATAAATCGCTTCGATCCTGCCACCCATTCTATGATTTCATCGGTGAGCAAATCGGGTTCGAGCGACGATATGCGATAACGCTCTATGCCGTCCACTTCGTCGAGTTGCTTTATAAGATCAATAAACGTTTCTCCGGTATTTTTACCGAAATCACCGATATTCACACCCGTGATTACTATCTCTTTACCGCCCTCTTGTGCCACGCCGCGCGCCTGAGCCACAAGGCTCTCTATAGTGCCGCTGCGACTTCTGCCGCGAGCACGAGGTATGGTGCAATAACTGCAATAATAGTCGCAACCGTCCTGCACCTTAAGCCAATAGCGGGTGCGGTCGCCGCGCGAACACGAAGGATAGAATTGCTTGATATCCTTCAGCGGAGTCACCTCTACGAGCGCCTTGCGATTGGCAATCCATTCCTCAACGTATTCCGCCAATTTCAGTTTCTGGTCGCTGCCAAGCACAATATGCACGCCTGGTATTTCGGCAATTTCCTTGGCCTTCAATTGGGCATAGCAACCGGTCACCACCATTAGCGCATCAGGATAACGGCGCACAAGGCGACGTATCAACTGGCGGCATTTCTTGTCGGCCTCCTCAGTCACACTGCATGTGTTCACCACGCAGATATCGGGCACCTCGCCTCCATGCGCCCTGCGGACGCCCTTCTGCTGCAAGTGCTGCGCAATGGTGCTTGTTTCCGCAAAATTGAGTTTGCAACCAAGCGTATGATATTCTGCTGTAAGCGTGGAGAATGTGCTTGTATCTATCATCTTTAATATTCCTAAGTTGTGTAATATTTTCAAGGCGCAAAATTACAAAAAATCATGCGTTTCAGCAAACTGCGCCTCACTCGCCACACCCAGCAAGCGTCACACTTCCTCCACAAGGTCGGCAAGCGGCACACGCTTTTTCTCTGTCATCGGGCAATCTGGTGCTATGTGCCCGATTGGCAATATCACCACTGGCTCAAAGCCTTCGGCACAGAATTGCTGCTTCACGCGCTCAACATCAAAGTTGCACACCCAGCATGTACCCAGGCCTCGCTCGGTGGCTGCCAAGCACAGATGCTCGGCTGCTATAGCCACATCAATGTCGCCATGCTGTTTGCCATCCACCTTTCGCACCCAGCACTTGCTCATGTCATTCTCGCATATCACATACATCGGAGCTGTGGCAAACCACTCTCTATTGTAGCATTCACGCAATCGGGCCTTTGCCTCCTCGCTGCGCACAGCAACAAACTTCCATGGCTGAAAGTTAACCGCCGATGGCGCCACGCGCACGCACTGCATTATGTACTCAAAATCGGCTTCACTCACCTGCTCTGAGGTATATTTGCGCACCGAAAAACGCTTCTCACATAATTCCAAAAATTCCATATTCTTTTCTTCTTTTTTCGTTAGCACCTGCCACGCAAGCACTTATATATTGCCATATATTATCTTAATCTTCAGCTTTCACATCAACAAATTTAAGCATACTTTGCCACATATCTGCGCTTCTCGCGCTCCTATTTTACAGAATTAAGGCTAATCTAAAGCGGTTACACCAATCCTCTATACGCAAACTTGCCGACACACCACATAGTGCGCCGGCAAGGGTCTATTATATCATTTCGTGATTTTATTCCGCCTCTTCGTCAACCAACTCTTCGTCGATTGATTTGCGATTTGCAAGCTTGCATACCATTACTGTTGGACAAAGCAGAGCCAAGAACAGACACGCGCCAAATCCTATAAGGCTTTTTGTCATCAATGGTTTAATATCGCAATATGCCGGTTCGATTACAAATCCCGATGGGAAGTTTGAAGCCAATGTCATCGCGCTGTTGTATCTCTTCTGTAACAAGAATACATAGAGATCGTTCTTCAACTCTTTGTCGCGCATCAAGTTGATGTATTCGCGTTGATAGTATGGAGTTTTGTTGAGTTTAGATTTGCTTGTGGTCTTAATGCCCTTGAGCGATTGGATAACATTCTCGGTATTCTTCTTCATCAGCAAAACGTTATCACTGACAAGGCCACGCATTGCATCTATTTGACTTGTCAATTGCTTAAGCATAATGTTGTCAGGCGTAGCCGAACGCTCGATGTTGCGCTTATTCAATATCAATTCATTGTATTTTGTCACAATCGCAGCCGAAGCATCATCGCTGCTCGATGGCAACAACTCATACTTCTTATTAGGGTCTGACAGAATTGACAAAACAAGGTTATACATCGTGATTTGGTCGCGGAGGTGTATGATCTCATTTTCCGACTGCTTATCTGTTCCGAAGAAATAGGTTGCTTCGGCTTCTGGGCTAACAATATCGTTTTTAGTCTGGAAATCCTGCATCTTCTGCTCTGATTCTGAGAGAGACGATGTTATTTCCTCAATCATCTTATCGTAGAATTCAAGCGATTGCATAGCCTTTTCGTTCTTGCGAGTTAAGCGAATGCGATTGTACACGCTCATCATACCATTAAGCAAATCCTTGCCATATTGCTTGTCGGTGGCTTTAAACACCAATCCGACACCATCGCCCTTCTTTGAAGAATAGTCTATTTCAATCAACTTCGATAAATTTTGTGCAAGCGCATCTGTGCCTGTGAGTATCACATTTAGCGAGCGGTCTACATCGGCAGAATACTCTGCAGTCTTCAGCACTTGGAATGTGCCGTAAGGAGTGGTGATGCTGCATGGCAATGTAGCGCCCAAACATTCACCGACTGTCTTTTTGAAGAAACCCTTTTGGGCCACGATGTCTACCTTTCCGCCCTTGTGCAGATTCACCTTAAACTTCATTCCCACCGACAAGGTGTCGAGCACCTCAGCTGGGCACGTAAACATCACTGGCGATTTCTTATACAAGTTCACCTTCTTTATGCCATCTCTCTCAATATATGTGAAATTGAGGTTGAAGTCCTTGATGGTGTTCACAAGTATATTGTGCGACTGGAAAATAAGCAATTCATTGTCCACCGACGACGATCCCAGTCCGCCAATCGAGAACGAACGCATGATCGATGCCATACCGCCACTCATCTTTGCAGCACTTGCAGCGCCACCCGACTCGCTATCTTCTTCTATCAAGATGCTTGCATAGGTGGTGTATTGATCCATGTGATAGCAATGATAGGTAATGGCAAGCGCCAAAAATACCACAAACGACGCAGCATATAGATACCACTTCTTTCGTGCCATCGCCACATATTTCCTTAAATCGATAGTGTCTTTTTCTTCCATATCGTATATTAGAGTTTTTTATTTATATTCTTGTTGTAATATTGCTTTTCGTTCTGCCTTGTCTGTCTTTCGATATTTGCCGATGATAGTGCCAAGCAGCATCATAAGATACAAACCGCCCGATTGTGAGAACAATGTACCGCCCACATTCTCTATCATCACGTATGCTATCACAAGCACACCTATGACAAACATATAGTGGCTTTCGTCGTGCAGATTCAAGCGCAATCGCTGATATATCCACACGAAAAAATATATGAACAGACCTATTCCCACAAGTCCAAACTGAGCCAACTCGGCATAGAATATATCGCAGATAAACTCGTAGAATTGCTCCGAGAGCCCAAACACCTTATCCAAATCATACATCGCATACACAGCCGAATAGTTCACGTCGGGACTTGAAGCATACGTAGCATACGACGCCAATCCTGTGCCGAAGAGCGGGAAATCGCACAAAATCAAAAACATGCCGCCAAGCAATGCAGGACGGGCAAATGCCTGAATCGAACGGGTATCGAATGCGCCCTCTGTTCCATCAATAAAATAGAAACTGATTTTTTTCCACGACACCACAAGCACTGCGGCAACCACAAGGCTCAAAATCACCACTTGCTTTACGCGCAATTTCTTGAACATTCCCGGCCGATAGAAAAACAACATAAAAACAGCCAAGACCGTTTCTCCGAAATATTTCGATCGTGTGCATATCAAGCCCACCGACAAGATGCACATCGCTATGGCGAAGTCGCGACGTGATATCGTGCCATCGCTGCGAATGCTGCAATAGATGTATGTGATAAAGCAAATAAATGCCGTAGAACCTATATACACCACATGGTGAATCACCACAAATGTGCATCCTGTGAAGTATATTATCGGCAACACCGATGCTATGGCTATACACGTTGCCTTAAGTATCTGGCACTCTTTGTGTGTGTAGCGTGGCGCTATGGCATAGCCTATAAAAAATGGCACAAACGGCTTCGACTCTATCACAAAGTCTATCAATATGGCTTTAGGCGTATTGAATTTCAAGAATAGCGAGTATACGGCATAGAACGCCAAAACTCCCACTACAACAAACATGTTTTTGTAGCGAGTATACTGACGATTGACCACCATATCAAGTCCGATGATTATCAAAATGAAAAACACCCCCAATTCATCGGCTGGTTTAAACAGTTTAGGTGCTAACATCTGTATAAATAGCATATACAGAGTTATCCAGAAAAATATTTTTCTAATGCTGAGCATACCCCTTGGCAACAATCCTACTTACTGATAAGCACAATGGCAAGTGATGCCACTACACTGGCAGCACTCACTATGGTTGATATCACGCTCAGTTTGTAACTATTGTGTTGGTTGTATTTAGAGTTTGATTTCTGCACTTCGTTAGGCTCCACATACACCACATCGTTTTGCTGCAAATAGAAGTATGGCGACGATAGCACTGCCGCATCATTAAGGTTGAGGCGGTGATAAACGTGTTTACCGTTTTCCTCACGAATGAGCAGCACATTGTCACGGCGGCCATAAGCAGTCAAGTCGCCAGCATCTGAGATGGCATCCAAGATGGTGTATTGCTTTTTCACTGTAGTCTTTGGGCCTGGCGCATTCACTTCGCCAAGCACATTTATGCGAAGGTCGGTGAGCTGCACTCTCACATATGGGTCCGTTACTGTCTTGCTCACCTCGGTCTTAATTCTTTCTTCAATCTGGCTTGTAGTGAGTCCTGCCACCTTTATCTTGCCAAGCACAGGCATCATGATGCAACCTTCGCTATCCACAACATAGGTTGTGAGCGAACCCATCTGACTTGGCGACACCGCTGCGCGAGTGGCTATGTTGGTCATAGGCACATTGAATTGCGCAGTGGCTTCTGGCACAAGCGAGGTAACGGTGATGATAAGTTCATCATCAGGGATGATTTTCATTTGGAAGTTTCCCGAAGCTATTTCTCCAGAAGTCTGATCTTTGAGGTTTGCGAAGTATGTTAGATTATTTTTCGATGTCGAGCATGAAGTTAAAAAGGCTATGCAAATAAGAATTGATAAGATTTTGTTTGACATATTTTGTGAGTATATTTTTAATGACAATTTACACTTAATTTTCACATATTATGATTAACGACGTGCGACTGTGTTTTATTGTATTTTTTATACGAAATTCGCGACAATTCTCGTTATACTGAAAAGTCTTTCCTATATTTGCAATAATATTATTAATACTACAAATATGACGAAAATAAGTGTCATTGTCCCCATTTATAATACAGAAATGTATTTGCATAGATGCATCAATTCATTGTTAGATCAGTCATTGAAAGATATCGAAATTATTTTGGTAGATGACGGGTCGCCCGACCGCTGCCCTGAGATTTGCGACGACTACGCCGCCAAGGACAGCCGAATAAGAGTAATTCACAAAAGCAACGCAGGCATCGGTCCAGCACGAAACTCTGGTCTTGAGATTGCCACTGGCAAATACATTGGCTTTGTCGACTCCGACGACTATATACACTGCGATATGTATCAAACCCTTTTCGACATTATGGAGCATAACAGTGTCGATTTTGTGGTGTGCAATATAGCTCGCGACAATAATGGAAAGTTATCAGCCAATATCATTGATGGAATGCCAAAGCACAATACAATAATTGATTGCAAAAGTGATTACCTGCCCAAGATTATAGGCAGTATGCCAAACGAAAGCACCAACCAATCGTATGGAATCAGCATCACCAACACCCTATTCAAGCACGATGTAATCAAGAATAACAATCTCGCTTTCGTGTCGGAACGAAAATTCGTGTCGGAGGATTTATTATTTATGATTGATTATGCCTTATGCTCGTCAAAGATGATGCTCTGCCCAAAAACTTTATATTATTACTACTCCAACGAAAATTCGATTACACGCAGATTAGACGAGACACGTTTTTATAGGCAATTCGACCTTTGCCACGAGGTAGAGCGCAGACTTAGATCGTGTGGTTTTGACAGCCCAAACCTTGATTTGCGGCTCAAACGCATGGTGCTATACGAATGCGTCTTTGCCATTCACGAGGCTGTATCGCTTTTGCCATACCGTAAGTCGATAGAGAGATTACGCCTCATCGCCGATCACGACGAGATACAACGCACTTTGTCGTCATACCCTATCAGCAAGATGCCACCCAAGCACCGGCTATTCTACACTTTATTGCAAAATAAATTCATTATCATCATTTGGCTAATCTATAAGATAAAAAAAGCTCTTAGCTAAACGCCCGGCACACACATTATTCAAGAATAGAATCGCCTAATCACCCAATTAGGCACTTAATCCGCACGGCTATTGCCAACGTGGCATACACCACATAAGAGCCACATTTTCCGCAAGTCACCAAATACAAGAGCATGTCATTCCGCAGATTTCTGCAATCACAATATGTCCTCTCCACCAACCGCAACGGCTGCTTTATGGAATCAAGCACACTTGCGAATTTCTCATAACTAAAACCACACTTTATCATATAGACGCACAGCACTGCCACTTGCCTTGAAAGCACCTTTCTGTATTCAGACTGTCGCTTGATGGCATCAATATCATTCTTCTGCATATAATGATGCATTGCCATGATTTCATCGCACATCCCCTCCACCACTACAGGGTAGATATTTTGTGAGGTGCTATACGCATCCCTCACGACATAACTATAAAGCACATCTTTGGACGACACAAACACGCTCACTCGTTGCAACAATCGATAATTGAAATTTACATCTTCCTCGCCTCGGGCATATTTCGTATCAAATCGGAAAATGCCATCAAAAGTCGTCTTCTTATAAAGCTTCACCCACACCGTACCAAGGCACGAGCCTGCTATTCTGAAAAACTCTCTTGAAATATCATCTTTACCCCTACAGCACAGGTCTACTCCTTCCGTATCGCGTCTTTCACTATTGTAGATAGTTTCATAGCCCACATTCACAATATCAGCAGCATACTTTTTCGCAAGGAGATATTGCGCCTCCAATTTACGTGGGGAATAGATGTCGTCATGGTCACAAAATGTCACATATTCACCTCTGGACACCTCAATTCCTCTATTTCGTGCTGCACACACGCCCTTGTTCTCTTGATGCAGAAGCACGATCCTGCCATCTTGCGCAGCATATTGCTCACATATGCTATAAGTGTCGTCGGCAGAGCCGTCGTCAACCATTATTAATTCAAAATTATCGAAGGTCTGCAAAAGGATACTATCAATCGAAGCCCTAAGTATCTCACCAGTATTATATACCGGCATCACAACAGATATTTTAGGAATTTTTTTTACCATCATTCCTTTTCTCGATTCTGCTTCATGATTCTATCGATAAACTCATATATGCGCTCGCCCATTAGACTCTCGCTGAAATCATTACGAACATATTCAGCATTCATCACACCCATGTAAAAAAGTTCGTTCTTTGATTTGTTCATCATTTCAGCAAGGCATCGTTTCATATCGTCCACATCATAGGGCTTTGGCGATAATACACCTGGAATATTTGCTATATAATCGTGCGAACTGGTAGTGTCGGTCACCACCATAGGCTTACGCAACGCCATACTCTGCAAGAAACTCATCTGTCCATAAGAATAGAGATATTCGGGCAACGGTATCACAACAAATGCGCTTCCCATAATAAACTGCACCAAATCGCTAATTGGCATAAACTTATGGAATACAATATGTGAATTGTGGGCATATTCCTCCGCAAGCGACCCATCGCCTACAATATGCAATTCATAATCATCTCTGTTAAGTTCGTCAAATGCCCTGCATAGCGTGGCGAAATCACGCTTCTTATATCCAAATGCCACCATCCGATTCTCGCAATGTGTCTCCAATCCATGGTCGAAGTATTCAAAATCCGCACCAAATGGAATAAACGTGGATTTCTCCACAAGATTGGGATAATGTTCCTTATACAGATTAAGTTGACGCGAAGAGTGGACTATAATTGCTGGCGAACGACGCATAGCAAAGCGTATCAACGGCGTCTCATAATGATTGATGCGCGACCCATTGAAGCCACCAATATCAAACATCAGATGCTGTGGCTTATGCTTAACAAATGTGGTGAGCAACTCATACACCAATCCGCTTTGCGCACCATGCGAAATTATCAAATCGTAATCGTTACGCACCTTGAATGCCTTGATTGGCTGGAGAATATAGAATTTTATTTTCTTCTCAATCTTCTGAAACCACGATTTTTTCCCTATGTCTATTATATCCACCTCAGTGTCTTTAGGGAAATACCTAAAGAACCAATATGGCTTACCTTTGACATATTTGTCGGGCGCTTGAATGGCGGGATCATCCTCAAGCAGATGCTTTACGTTCCAATTAGGTATAAACAATATCTTCATGACCTATGCCCCTTTCTCAATCGGCTTACCACCACTTGTTTGATATATTGTGGACAATTCACCATCATCACCAACACCGACACTATCATGCACACTGCCAATGCCGTCAAACCATCAAGCACATAATAAAGCGCGCCGTCGAGCACCAGCACCGACATTGCCACAACAGCCTCTCTACGGATGCTCAATTGCATATATTTATGTGTATCTATCATCTTATATATCAACAAGTAGACATAGGTGACGCTGATGCTCACTATGGCACCATACAAGCCACACCATTGTATCAAGAAATAATTGCCAAGCATCGATATTATCAATCCCACTATCAGGCTCGGCACTTGTCGCATGGTGTTCTTTGAGCATTGATAGCCCATATCATAAAACACCATCAGCGATAGCAACATAGATGATGCCACAAGCGGATATACCAACTTAGCACTTTCTTGATACTCTGCGCCAACGATATATCCATAAACAAATCGCGCCCCATATGATATGCCTATCACAAGCAACGATAGAAACCATACATAGGAATTAAGTATCTTTGTGTAGAATTCGTTCTTGTCAGCGTCGGAATACTGGCGGATTGCAGTTTCTTGCCACGACTGGTTGAATATCAATGTTAAGGCCTCGAGAATTGCCGCAAATTTCACTGCCACAGCATACAGGCCGTTTTCGTGCAATCCCAAATACTCGCTGATAAAATATCTGTTGCCCGATGCTATACCCCATATCACCAGATTCACCACCACAAGAGGTAGGCTGAATTTCATCATTCTACGTCTTACGTCACTCACATCGATGTGAATTCTGATGTATCCGCTGAATAGTTTCACTTTCAGCTCCACTATCGCCAATACCGACAATCGTGCTACAATATTGCCTATAAACACGCCCTCAACACCCATATTGGCATACACCACAAGTGGAACACTTATCACGAACACAAGGAAAGAACAAGTAACGCCAGTGGCCGCAAACAATTTGCTATGCCCCAACGCTCGCAGCATTTGTGCAACCACGTCGTAGATAGCAAATACAATAGAAAACACCACTGTATACCAAAGGTATTTAATATCAAACAGCATGCCTGCCACAATGCCGAGAATCAAGCATATCAAGGAGTTGATGAGCAATGTGGTCACCGTCATTGTCACTATCTTGCCCTTTTCCTCTTCGGTTTTGGCTTCTATCAAGAATCTTAGCGAACCTTCCCTTAGTCCACACGACAGAAGCGGCAGCAAGAACAGCACAGTGTTGAAACAAAGATCATAATACCCGAAATCTGCCGGAGCAATAAAAAAACTATATATCGGCACAAGCAAAAAGGTAATAAAGCGTGTACCTATACTACCCACAGCATAGATTCCGATATTTCTTAAAAACTGCGCCGAACGGCTATATGTTTTTTCTTGTTGTTGCATTTTTTCGTTACACTTACATTAAAACGAGTTTCGCTACTCTTTATTGTAATCGCAACACAATATTAATAGTAATATTTAGTTTTTATATTTAGACTATAGAAAAAACACTATGCAAAAAAAGATACTTATCGTAAATAAGTTTTACTATAATCGCGGAGGCGATTGTGTGGCATCAATGAACCTTGAACAACTACTTCGTGCCAATGGCCACGAGGTGGCTGTCTATGCTATGCAATATCCCGAAAACACCGATTCGGAATTCTCTAAATACTTCGCTCCACAAATCAGCTTCTCTGGTGGCGGATTGGCTGGCAAAATCAAGGCTTTTCAGCGCACTCTCGGCATTGGCGACATTCGCACATCGTTTGCCGCAATTCTGCGCGATTTCCGCCCCGACGTGGTGCACCTCAATAATATCCACAGCTATCTCTCGCCCGTGATTGCTGAAATAGCCAAGGCTCACGGTTGCCGCGTGGTGTGGACAATGCACGACTACAAACTCATCTGCCCGGCCTACTCCTGCTTGCGCGAAGGCAAAATCTGCGAACTATGTTTCACCGACCGCTCACAAGTGCTGCACACTCGCTGCATGAAGGGGTCGCTGGCTGCCAGCGCTCTGGCTTACCTTGAAGCGAAGAAGTGGAATCGCTCCCGACTCGAGCGTTGCACCGACGCATTCATATGCCCAAGCCAATTTATGGCTCAGAAGATGGCGCAAGGCGGGTTCAACCCCGACAAACTAAAGGTGATTTGCAACTTCGTAGACCCTGTGAAGCTGAAGCGATTGAACGATAGCCACGGCGTGAAACGCCTGCCATATTACTGCTACGTTGGTCGCCTGTCGCAAGAGAAAGGTATTGGCACGTTGCTCGAAGCGGCTTCGGCTCTGCCTTATGAATTGCGCATTGCTGGCGACGGTCCGCTTGCCAACGAACTGAAACAGAAATATCAGCACTGCAAGAATATCACATTCCTTGGCCGCCTCGATGCCGAGGGCGTGTGCAACCTGCTGCAGCAGGCCACGCTGTCGGTTATTCCATCTGAATGGTATGAGAACAACCCGCTTGGCGTGATAGAGTCGCTCAGCGCCGGAACACCTGTAGTAGGAGCTAATATCGGCGGTATTCCCGAACTGATTTCCACTGGCGCTGGCATCACATTCACCTCAGGCGACATCAATAGCCTAAAGGATGCTCTCACTGCGGGCTTCGGCACCCACTGGGACAACGATAAGATACAGACCGACTCGCTTGCACGCTTCTCTCCGCAAGTGCATCTGAAATTAATAGAAGATATCTACACGCGCTAATCATGTTTGCAAGTGTCCATCTATAATGCGACAGACAAGCACTCGAAACATTCAACATCTATAATGTTGTGAATCCAGCCAGCATTATAGCGGAAATTGTGCTAAAATCACAATAGTGCATTCTCTCCACATAATAATATGGAGTTTATCTCGTTATGAATATGATAAACTATATCAAGCGACACTCTCGTAGTGTCGTTTGTCACAATACAACTAATTAATCATCTCTAAAAAAAACAAATACAACATAATGAAGAATATAGTTCAAGGCAGTATAATCACCACATTTAGATGCAATGCTAAATGCAACATGTGCAATATCTGGAAACACCAGACGCACCCCGAAGAAGAAATTGACTACGAATACTACAAAAAACTTCCTGCTGGCTTGCGCATCAACATCACTGGCGGTGAAGCCACACTGCGAAAAGACATCGACAAAATATTTGAAATTCTATACCCAAAATCATCTTTGCTCGAACTAAGCACCAATGGGTATAATACCGAAAAGATTGTTGAACTTGCAAATAAATACCCAAATATTCTTATACGTGTGAGCGTTGAAGGCCTCCCTCACATCAACGACTCTAAGCGAGGTCTCGTAAACGGATTTGACCACGCCCTGCGAACCATGCTTGAACTGAAGAAAACCAAATGCAAAAACATTGGTTTCTCTGTTGTAATTTCGCCTGACAACTATCGCGACCTTGTCCACCTTTATGAGCTCTGTGTTGCCCTCGACGTAGAATTGGGCAACTCTGCTGTGCACAATTCTTGGTACTTCCACAAAGACGACAATCAAATAGTAAGCGAAGATGCACTTAACCAACACGAATTGTTTGTCAAGGCGCTCTTAACATCTAAGCGCAGAGGCCTCAAAAACCGACTGAAAGACTACGGACGTGCCTACTTCAACCGCTCAATACACCGCCGACTAAGAGGTGATAATGCTGGCTATCGTCCTGCATGCGGCGCACTCACCGACTTCTTCTTTATTGATCCATGGGGCAACGTTACTCCATGCAATGGATCTGGCGAAGAATGGATAATCGGCAATATCAAAGAAGACTCGTTTGAAAACATTATGAATAGCGATAAGGCCAAAGAAGCCCTTGAAAAGGTGAAGAAATGCGACCGCAATTGCGCCTTTATCGTTACCGAACGCCACGACATGGTACGCCGCCCTTGGATACCTATAATGTGGATTCTCAAGAACAAATGGCGTATACATAAAGGAAAAGATCTGTGTTGGGATTAATCACTTTGCACCTCTACTTATGACAACCATTGCAGTTATAGGAACCCGTGGATTTCCAGGCATACAAGGCGGGGTGGAAAAGCATAGCGAAAACCTCTACCCCCGGATGAACGGCGATGTGCGCCTACGCGTGTATCGTCGCAAGCCTTATCTATCTGCCTTATCTCACCACAACTACGACCATATTGAATTTGTTGATCTGCCATCTACTCGCATCAAGGGCTTTGAAGCGGTGTTTCACACATTTCTCTGTGTTATGCACATTCTGTTTCACCGTCCTGATTTTGTACACATCCACAATATCGGTCCTGGCATGTTTGCCCCTATCCTGCACTTGGCTGGCATAAAGACAGTGATGACATATCACAGCCCCAACTATGAGCATAAAAAATGGGGGGCTGTTGCTCGACAAATTTTACGCCTGAGTGAGACTCTCTCTCTCAAATTTGTAGATAGAGTCATTTTCGTCAACAGGTTTCAGATGGAGAAGTACTCCCAGAAAATCACCAAAAAATCCATTTATATCCCTAACGGGATTGTACGTACTGAGCCAAGCACATCAACATCTTTCCTCGAGAAAATCGGAGTCGTGCCAAATAGTTATGTGCTTGCCGTTGGACGCCTTACGCCAGAGAAAGGATTTGAGTATCTTGTTCAAGCCGCAAATAGCCTGCCCGAAGTGAAGCATCTCGTTATTGCAGGAGCAAGTGACCATGATGAATCATACCTAAATACGCTCAAATCACTCGACACAAACCACAAAGTCATCTTTACAGGTTTCACATTCGGAGAGGACCTACGTCAACTTTACTCTCATGCCAAGCTTTTCGTGCTGTCTTCTACTCACGAAGGCTTTCCTTTGGTGCTTCTTGAAGCCATGAATTACAGACTTCCTATTGTGGCGAGCGATATACCTGCCACACACCTTATCCAACTCAATGAAGAAGACTACGCAAAAAGCGCCGATCCCGAATCGTTGGCAAAATGCATATCGTGTCACTTACAGTGCAACACTCCACGCAAAGACTACGACATAGAGAAATACGACTGGAACACAATCGCTGCTACTACGCTTGATGTATTCCATTCAATAAAGTGATACAACATCACACGCTACAATTGTTTAGGCCACGCCCTATTCACACATACAACAAAGGCTCTTAGAGTGTTCTGTAAAACAATCTCCAAGAGCCTTCTTTTATGCAATTATTAAACTTGGTCTTTTCACACCCGTTTTTGCCGTATACTTACACATTAAAGCGGAAGTGCATGATATCGCCGTCTTGCACCACATACTCCTTACCTTCCACGCCAAGCTTACCAGCCTCTTTCACAGCGGCCTCGCTGCCATAGTTGATATAATCTTCATACTTTATCACTTCGGCACGGATAAATCCACGTTCAAAGTCGGTGTGGATCACACCTGCACATTGAGGAGCCTTACTGCCCTTCTTGAATGTCCAAGCGCGCACCTCATCCGAACCAGCAGTGAGGAATGTCTGAAGGTCGAGCAATGCATAAGCCGACTTAATCAAGCGGTTAACACCCGACTCCTGAAGACCGATTTCATTCAAGAACATTTGACGTTCTTCGTAAGTATCAAACTCAGCGATTTCCGACTCAGTCTTAGCAGCCAAAATCAAGATTTCGGCGTTCTCATCCTTCACAGCCTCGCGAACAGCATCCACATATTTGTTGCCGTCAACAGCGCTGTTATCATCCACGTTGCACACATAGAGCACCGGCTTGTTGGTGAGCAAGAAGAGATCGTGAGCGATTTTCATATCGTCCTTCGACTCAAGTACCACTGTGCGTGCTGCCTTACCCTGTTCGAGCGCCTCCTTATAGCGCTTATACACTTCCCATTGTTGCTTAGCCTGCTTGTCGCCACCGGTTTGAGCCTGCTTAGCCACTTTGTTGATACGAGCATCAATGGTCTCAAGGTCCTTCAACTGCAATTCATAGTCGATGATTTCCTTGTCGCGCACAGGATCTACTGTGCCGCTCACGTGAGTGATGTTCTCGTCGTCGAAGCAGCGAAGCACGTGTATGATGGCATCAGTCTCGCGAATGTTTGCCAAGAACTTATTACCCAGACCCTCGCCCTTCGATGCTCCTTGCACCAAACCAGCGATGTCAACAATTTCCACAGTAGTAGGGATTACGCGCTGCGGATTACAAATTTCAGCCAACTTATTCAGGCGTTCATCAGGAACGGTGATTACGCCTACATTTGGTTCGATTGTGCAGAAAGGGAAATTAGCCGATTGCGCCTTAGCATTCGACAAGCAATTGAAAAGAGTAGATTTACCCACGTTAGGCAAACCTACGATACCACATTGAAGTGCCATTATTTATCTGTATTTTCGTTATTCGTTAGTTACATAAAGGCGTATCTCCACGCCCCCATTAATTCTTTTGCAAAGTTAGTGCAAATGAGTGAAATATACAACTGAATGAGCAGTGAGCGCAAAGTGAAACTTGTTTCAACTTTGCCAAGTCGCGAATGAAGAAGGCTTTGCCAACCAAACTTGTTTGAGTTGTTATTTCCGAATGTAGCCACCCGAACGAACAGTGAGAGCAAAATGCAGATTTTTGCTATTTTGCCGAGTCGTGAGTGAGGACGGCGAAGCAAAGTTATCCAAAGTTAGTGCAAATGAGTGGATTTTTCATTATATTCGCTATTTGAATTTTTGGTACCGACTTAAAAGCATATAATTATGATTCGACTTAATGCATTTTTCGAACTCAAAGAGGGTGTTGACGAAGAGGCTTTCTTGGCTCTCTGCAAAGAATTAGTGGAAAAATCGCTCACCGACAATGGCAACGTGGCTTACGACTTCTTCCGAAGCGCCACACGCCCAGAAGTGTGGGTAATATGCGAAACATGGCAAGATGCCGAAGCGCTGGCTGAACACAAAGCCGCGCCGCACTTCATCAAACTTGTTCCGCAAATCAAAGCACTCACCAAATGCGGTATGAAATCAGAGCAATTTGTTTTCTAAGCACACAACAATGCCACCCGCCGAATCACTCTCTGCAGGTGGCATTATAAGTTTCGTCAAAAAACCTAAACAAGATTTGGGTTTATCCCAATCCTCGCCTTATCTTTTCTTAGCAAGCACATTCACAGTGTCGAGCACCTTGCCATTGCGATCGAGCAATGTGAGTGCAATGCGATTCTCATCCACATTCATATACAATGCGCTGATTGTTTTAGGGCCCTCGGTCCAACGGAACTTAATCAAATCGGCATTATATTTCAGTTCCTTGTTCATTTTTCCACCTCGTTCGTTGTCGGAAGAAGAAGTTTGCAGATAAACAGTGCCGCGGCTGCCATCGGTAGTCTTACCATCGTAGACAGCATCGGTGCGTGCATAGATGTGATTGTTGCCTGCGAGCGCAAGGTCTACACCAAGTTCGTCAAACACCTTGCACCATCTGCCATACTGGCTTGTGGCTCCATCAACGCCAATAAACCATTGATAGTGCTCGCACACCACCACATAGCGTGGCGCATTCTTGCTCTGGCGTGCCTCGGTAACCACCTTTCGCACCCATGATTGAGCAGTTGCAAGACCCGCCTCGTTGTGCATGCTCTCGTTGTTGAGCATCACAAACATCACATCGCCATAGCGGAAATGATAGCATACGCCCATTTCGCCACGGTAGCCGTTTTCTGGCATATAGTTGGCTTGATGAAAAAACTCGTTGCTCAAGCGCAAGAATTTATTTGCCATATAATCGTGATTGCCCACGCATCCTGCCCACATCATGCGGCTAAACACTGGTTCTGAATAAAGTTTCTTCCAGAACGACCAGCTTGCACCCCAAGCTGTGACGTCGCCAAGATGAAGAGTCCAATCCACTCCGCCGCCAAAATCCTCCACGGTCTTGTGCATTCGCATAGCATCGTCAAGACGACGTTGCAATGGAGTATATGAGTGGAAATCGGATATTACGCAGCACGACCATTGCTTGGCACCGGCAGTGCGGAAACGGTGCACGTCGGTAACAGCCTTTCCTTGGCTGTCACAAATAGTGTAGCAATATTCCGTGTCTGGCCTAAGGCTCTTGAGCGTAGCACCGCACTTAGTGAACACCACATGCTCCACAATGTCATCGTTGTTTGGCGCTTTTGAGCCTACGCCATCAAACGTGGTGCAACGAAACTCCGTCTCAGGGCGAATGGTTATCGCCTTGTTCTCAGCATTTGCCGCATAGTAGCGCACACTCGAGCCTTTTGCGTCGGCTGCCCAACTGATGCGCATACTGCTTGATGCATCCTCGCCTGGGCATGTCACCACAGTGCTCACTTTCTGAGCCAGCATCGACATCGACACCAACAACAGCGCCGATATCACATTTATACTTCTTAACTTCATGTCGTTATATTAGGTTTACCAAAATTTGTTTTGCTCTTTGGAGTATTCAAATCCAGCAGCCGCAAGCTTTTCCTCAAGCCAACTGCGGTCAATATGCATATCCTCACACAATTCATCGAGGCTCGCATACTGGTCGCGCAACTTCATATTCACCATGCTCATCAGCATCACGGCATCCTCTGGCAGATTTTCATTCATTTCTTTTCTACGTTATTTGATTTCTATCCCAAAAATACTACAAATTTAGCATCCCTCAAACAAAAATTATAAGTAATTTTGCGCACATGACTATTGATGAGAAATTTCACCGATTTAATCGCGCCGTGGCTTCCGACGAATTGCCGCCACACTTCACCTACCCTTTCTGCTACACTCCACACCCGCTATGCATGGAGGCGGCTGAGCAGCTCAAGCAGCATCTTTCATCACAAGACAATTTGCTTGCCGAACTCAACGAGGGCAAAATGCTGGGCGTGCTGGTTGTGGAAGACCCACACGGCGAAATAGGTTTTCTCGCAGCCTTCTCGGGCAACCTTGCCCATAGCAACAACCTGCCATACTTTGTACCCGCGGTATACGACCTGCTCGACCCCGACGGCGAGTTTTGCCAGGGCGAGCGAGCCATTTCTGCCATCAATCACCGCATCGCCGCCATGCAGCGCGACGAGCATTTTGCCGCAGTGAAACAGCAATACGATGCTCATCGCCAAAACATTGAGATTGAGCTAGAAGCATTCCGCGCAGAAGTTAAGGGCGAAAAGGCTCAGCGCGACGCCTTGCGCGCATCGGGCGAATTGTCGCCCCAGCAAGAAGCCGAAATGATTGCTCGTAGCCAATATCTTAAGGCCGAACTGAAGCGCCGCAAAAAGGCGGCTGCCGATACCATTGCGCAACTGCCCGAGGCTGGCGAATTGGCTTCATTCACACAAGAAATCGACAACCTGAAGCATCAGCGCCACAGTATGTCGTCGCACTTGCAGCAACGGTTGTTCCGCTTGTTTGTGATGAAAAACGCTTTAGGCGAAAGCAACGACCTCGCACAGATATTCAAGCCTACCACCACAGGCATTCCACCTGCTGGCGCTGGCGAATGCGCGGCACCAAAACTGCTTCAATACGCCTTCAACCACAATCTCACACCTCGCGCTATGGCTGAGTTTTGGTGGGGCAAATCGCCTGCTGCCGAGGTGCGTCATCATGGCAATTTCTACCCCGCATGCCGCAGCAAGTGCTTGCCCATTCTCACCTATATGATGCAGGGAATGGATGTAGACCCAAATCCGCACGACAGCGATAATCAGCAAAAAATCTCAATCATCTACGACGACAAATGGTTTTCAATCGTTGATAAACCATCGGGACTAATCACCGTACCCGGCAATATAAGCAGCGACTCTATGCTTGAGCGATATCAGCAGTTGTACCCCGACGCCGTTGGCCCGATGATTGTTCACCGACTCGACATGCACACGTCGGGACTGGTGATTGTGGCTAAAGACAAAGATACGCACAAGGCTTTGCAATCGCTCATCGCCTCACGACAGGTAGAGAAACACTACGAGGCTCTGCTCGATGGCGAGGTCACCACCGATAGCGGCATTATCGACCTTCCCATTTGCCCAAATCCCAACGATAGACCTCGGCAGATGGTCGACTACGACAATGGCAAATCTGCCATCACCGAATATCGCGTTGTGAGTCGCGACAACGGCATCACTCGCATCGACTTTCGCCCTATCACTGGACGCACTCACCAGTTGCGCATGCATGCGGCACATAGTCAAGGGCTTAATGCGCCCATCGTTGGCGATGCGCTCTATGGCAAACAAACCGCCCATCACAGCGCACAGCGCCTATGCCTTCATGCCAAATCGCTAAAATTTAAGCACCCGATTACTAGCGAAATCATCTGCGTCAACTCTCAAGTGCCTTTCTAACCCAATTCGGGCATTAGGGCTTGGACGGATTTCGGATTAAAAATACACCCAACCACTTAGCCAAGCGATTGGGTGCAATTTTATCATTTTGTCTGTATGTCAAAACAGCAGCGTGCCACTCGTGCACCAATAGCTGTCGCTTCCGCCCTCAGGCGCACCTTGCGGGATGTTCACCTCAATGGTGTGCTCGCCAGCCGACAAATTGCCCAACGGAATGAAGTTAGGGTTTGTCACTGTGCCAGGGCACCAGTTTGAGCGACTCATATCCGACGAGCTGCACCCGGTTTCATACACACCGGTCTGCGGATTGTAGTTGCGATATGTGCCGCAATCATCTCGCCATGGCACAAAGCTTATCACTTTCATGCCATCAAGATAGATGGTGTTTGGCTTTTGGTTGAACTCATCGCCTCCACCCCAACCACCGTGTCCGGTGGTCAAATAGAATAGTTGCGCATTTTTCACAGGCTTATCGAGCGTGAATTTCACCTTCAACGAATCGCCCAGTTGAAAAACAGGATAAGGCTGACCATCTTGCTCCATATAGTTCACCGTGTTGAATAGCGGCATGGCATTTTCATAGTCATACAGCACATGGCGCAAATCATCAGGGAAATATTTCAGTTTCAACGACAATCTGTGTCCGCGAGCGTCCCAGTTGCCAATGTATGCACCTATCCACACCTCACCCTGAAGGTGGCTTTGCAATGGTGTGACCTGCGATTTATAGAACACTGAGTCAACCCAATGCTGACCAGGAATCACGTTCTTATTGAAGTGTCGCACGCCGAATCCGGTGAAGAATCGCATCAGTTCCACTGGCACATCATAGCCATCGGTGCTCACAAGTCCGTGATAATCCACACCGCCGCTTGTAAACTTAGGCGTGCTGTTGAGGTTGCGTATGGCATCGATAAAAGATTGTGCCTTGTGGGTAGGTATCACAAAGATTGAGCCAGTGCGGTCGTAGGCATCACCTTCGGAATACTGCGTAACCTCGGCGAAGATTCCGTATCCTCTATGCAATTCTGGCAACTTCACCTTCTTAAGGATAATTGTGCCGCCACCACAGCTATACACCTTATCGGCTTCCAATTCGCCTTCTGGCAACTTAGCGCCGTTGAAGCAGATGCGCTCCTGATCGAAGATTGGCACTGTGGTCACCACGCTCTGCTTAATGGTGTAGTAGTAGTCAAAACTATTTGTCTGCTTTCCCCAGTTGGCTGGCCAGAAATCAGCAGGTTTATTTTGCGCCGCGATGCTTGTGGCTTCCTCAACGATGTTTCCGTTTCTCACCACCTTCAGCACCAAGCCATCTGGTACGCCCACGCCCACTTGCGGAGTGCCTCGCACAGGCAATTCGGTGGTATACCACACATCATAGTGATTGGAGTTTATCACTGTGTGCAAGCACTTGCAATTATAGCCTAAAATCTTAGCGGTCTTGTCGGTATTCTCGAAATTATCACCCATTTTAAATGGGGTTTTCTTCGACACCAACTCGCCATTTGGCAATGTGGCAAGGCTGTAAGTTTCCAGCGCTTCATAATCGGTGTAGGTGCGCTGTTCGGGTTTCTTTAGGGTCATGCGTGGATCCTCCGACTTCGCATCGAGCGCATACATAGTCTTACTGCCCGAGATAGTCAATTCGGCTGCACCCACCACCGTGCCACGGTTTGCTGAAGTATAACGTATCGTATACCCCTTAACCTTGGCAAACATTGGCACCATCACAATCAGTGCCAATGCTACCATCAATATTCTTGTCTTCGACATATTCACCACCAAAATCAGTTAGATGTGATCACTTGTCCATGACCTCTATATAGCTTAGCTGGACCATCGAGCAACACTGCTATCACAGTCACTTGCTCATCTTGCACATCTTCTGGCACATCGATATACACCACGCCTGGCAGACTGCTCCAATATGGTTTGTCGTAGAGTTTATGGCTAAGCATAGTGCCGTTGCCTACCACCCACACACGGTTTACATTGTTCACAATGCCACGCAAGCACACACTGCCGCGCACCTTATTAGGAATGTAGAGATACACGATATCGCCTGCCTTGTTGAGTGTAGTGTAGCCATCAGGGAAATGTTCGGCTGGCAAACCGGCGCGTGTGCCATATACTGCCTCTTTGTGCTTACCTATCCAGCGGCCAAATTCCTTCAAGATATCAACTTCCTCTTGTGGGATAGTTCCATCGGCGCGAGGACCGATATCAAGCAGCAAGTTACCGCCATTGCTCATGCAGTCGCACAATGTGCGTAGCAGCATGTGTGGAGTCTTAAATTCCTTATCGGTTGGCTGATAGCCCCATGAGTCGTTCATAGTGTAGCACAATTCCCAATATTTGCTTTCTGGGCGAACCACTGGTATGCCCTGTTCTGGGGTATCGTAGTCGCCATAGCCTTGAATGCGGGAATTGATAATCACGTTTGGATTGTTGCTACGAAGAAGGTCTACGATGCCCTTGCTGTTCCAGTCCTCGGCTGATTGTTCCCAGTCGCCGTCAAACCAATACAACGATGGTTTATAGGTATCGTTCAATTCCTTCAACTGAGCGAAATTAAATTTGCAGAACGAAGCCCAACGCTTTGGGTCTTCCTTGATGTTGTAGCGTGTTTGGGTGCGGGTCTGATTTGGATAATCGTCGCGGCTCCAGTCGAGCAGCGAATAATAAATGCCCAAACGCAAGTTTTTGCGCTTCTTCACCTCGTTGGCAAACGGAGTGAGCACGTCGCGATTGGCAGCCGAACTCTTCTTAGCGCTGATGTCGCCGGCTTTAGTGTCCCAAAGGGCAAAACCATCGTGGTGCTTGCTGGTAATAACTGTGTAGCGAGCGCCGCTCTGCTCTATCAGGTCAACCCATTCCTTTGGATTGTATTTGCTGGCGGTGAAGCCTGATTCTTGCTTCATATACTCATCGTATGGCAGATAGTTGTTGAAAAACGACCAACTCTCTGACACACCACGCACAGCATATATGCCCCAGTGAATGAATACGCCAAACTTGGCATCACCAAACCACTCCATACGTTTTTCGTAACTCTCTTGACTTTCTCCAGTAATCCGCTGTTGTGCTACGACCGGCATAAGAAGTGCCGCCAACAGCAATGATAACAATGTTCGCTTCATTATAAATTATTTTGGTATAAGGCTTTGATTTTGATATTTTATGCAAAGAAAACACATTTTCGGCAATATCGCAAATATCGAAAGTTCATCTCACGTTTTTTGCTACAACGCGCCGAAAAAAATTAGTAACTTTGTACTCTCTCTTCCGCTAATATCACATTTTTCTGGATATATACATCTTTTATATGACACGAAACAAGATTTGCTATATCGCAATCGTTGCGGTGCTCGGCGCATCGCTTCTGCTCGGATTTGCCGAAGAAGTTTTTCACATCAATCTGGGCAACGCCTCATGGATGGCTCACTGGGCAACATCACCTATAGCCTTGGCTCTCGGCTTTGCCTTCGCGCTAATCTTCGGCGCCACATTCCCCGATTTCAACAAGACAATGTCGAAGAAACTCCTGCAATACTCCGTAATCGGTCTCGGTTTTGGCATGAACGTCAATGCGGCTCTCGCATCGGGCAGCGAAGGCATGCTCTTCACCATCGTGAGCGTGTTTGGCACTCTTGGCCTCGGTTGGCTATTCGGCAGAAAACTGCTGAAAGTTGACTCGCAGACCAGCTATCTGCTCAGTTCGGGCACTGCCATCTGCGGCGGTTCGGCCATCGCAGCCGTAGGCCCAATCATCCGAGCAAAGGCCGAAAGCATGTCGGTGGCTCTCGGCGTGGTGTTTGTGCTCAATGGCATCGCCCTATTCATTTTCCCTACCATCGGCGATATGCTGGGCATGAGCATGAAGCAATTCGGCATGTGGGCTGCCATAGCCATTCACGACACCTCATCAGTGGTGGGAGCCGGTGCAGCCTACGATCAGATGCACCCCAACCTTGTGGCTGCTACAGGCGTGAGCGCTCTCGAAGTAGCCACCACCATCAAACTCACCCGTGCGCTGTGGATTGTTGTGCTGGCCCTAATCACACCATTCTTCTTTCGCCAAACACTGGCAGCAAATAGCGGAGCGGCAAAACCTTGGTATTCGTGCGTACCACGTTTCATCATCTGGTTTATCGTGGCAATAATCTTCAACACCTACGTTCTGAGCAATGCATCGCTCATCGGCGATAGCGCAGCCACCATGGGCAGCGCATTCAGCGGCGCGGTGAACAAACTCGCAAAGCACCTTATCACCCTATCGCTGTTTTTCATCGGAGCATCACTCACACGCAGCACTCTGCGCAACGTAGGCACTCGACCACTCATCCAAGGCATACTATTATGGATTAGTATCAGCCTCATCAGCCTTGCCTACATATTCTGGATAGGATAAGCTCGATATCGCTGATTTTTACTATCTATACTGATTACCAGCAAAATACGGAATCGACAGCAATTTTTATTGCATTTTGTGGCTTAAAAATTTTGTTAATTCACAAAAAGGCTGTACCTTTGCATCACTTTTACGAAAGGAGACTCGCTAGCTCAGCAGGTAGAGCATCACACTTTTAATGTGGGGGTCTTGGGTTCGAGCCCCAAGCGGGTCACAGGGATGGTTTTTTAGCCATCCCTTTTTTATTCACCACCCCATCTGCCCACAAATTATCCCAATTCGATCATTAAGGCTTGGACGGATTGGGTTAAAAAGCAACTATAATCTACGCTGATTGTGATGTTTCAAATTCCATTTTTTCAGAGAAAATCATGATAAAAAATCTTATTTTGCAAAATCTTTTGCCAATTCAAAAAAATGTTGTAACTTTGCACTCGCAAACAACAAAAGTCTGGCCCATTAGCTCAACTGAATAGAGTGTTTGACTACGGATCAAAAGGTTACAGGTTTGAATCCTGTATGGGTCACAAAGGATGGTTTTTCAACCATCCTTTTTTTATCGCCCTCCGTTTTTCGGCCCGATGCTCCAGCAAATGCAAAAATTGTTGGAGTTTCTACGCGATATATTGACATTTCGGCGCATTATCCCTACATTTGTAGTTAGATAAAAAACAACTATTATTTTAAAACCGCATATCAATTATGAAATTTATATCGTGGAACGTGAACGGGCTGCGCGCTTGCGTGGGCAAAGGTTTCGAGGAATCTTTCAAGCAACTCGACGCTGACTTCTTCTGCCTGCAAGAAACCAAAATGCAAGCCGGACAACTCGACCTTAACTTCGACGGCTACCAGTCGTTCTGGAACTATGCCGACAAGAAAGGCTACTCTGGCACAGCCATCTTCACACGACATACTCCCCTCAACGTGACTTACGGCATTGGCATCGATTGCCACGACCACGAAGGTCGCGTGATTACTCTCGAAATGCCCGATTTCTTCCTTGTCACAGCCTATGTGCCTAACTCTCAAGACGAGTTACGACGCCTCGACTACCGCATGACTTGGGAGGACGATTTTGCCAACTACCTCCGCTCGCTCGACGCCAAGAAGCCTGTTATCCTTTGCGGTGACCTCAACGTGGCTCACAAAGAAATCGACCTGAAGAACCCTAAGACAAACCGCCGCAACGCGGGTTTCACTGACGAGGAACGCGGCAAGTTCACCGACTTGCTCCAATCAGGGTTCACCGACACTTTCCGGCACTTCTTCCCCGACCTCGCCGAGGCTTATTCGTGGTGGAGCTACAGATTTCGCGCCCGCGAGAAAAACGCCGGTTGGCGTATCGACTACTTCGTGACTTCGAAACGCATCGACGACCGCCTGGTATCGGCATCAATCCACAACGAGATTTTCGGTTCCGACCACTGCCCTGTGGAATTAGTGATTGCCGATTGACACATCCCGATGATTTTTTTACATTTTCTCCACAAAAATCATTATTTTTGTATCAATTAATACAATAATAAAAAAAGACTTTTACACTATGTTATTCTCTCAACAAACCTATGTGGAGCGTCGCAAGCAACTTCGCGAGCTCGTGGGCGATGGCATCATCATTCTGTTTGGCAACAACGATTCGCCAATGAACTATCCATCAAATGCCTATAAATTCCGTCAAGACTCTTCATTCCTATATTTCACCGGTCAACACCGCGAAGGTCTTACCCTCGCCATCGACTGCAACTCCGGCAAAGAGATTCTCTTTGGCGACGAGGTGAGCATCGACGACATCGTTTGGTATGGCAAAATCAAGAGCGCTGCCGAAATGGCTGAAGAAAGCGGCATCGCCGAGTTGCGCCCTTATCGCGCTCTCGCCGACCTTGTGAACGAGGCTAAGGATAGCACAATTCACTATTTGCCTCCTTACCGCCACCAGCACATGCTCGAAATCGAACGCCTGCTTGGCATCAAAGCCGAGGAGCAAAAGGCTAAGGCTTCTGTAACCCTTATCAAAGCCATCGTGAAATTGCGCAGCATCAAGAGCGAGGGCGAAATCGCCGAACTCGAACGCGCTGCCGCTATTGGCTATAAGATGCACACCCCAGCCATGCAACTTGCCACCCGTCCTGGCATCACCGAGGCTTATATCAGCGGCATCCTCGAGGGGATCGCAGCTTCGCTTGGCTCTGTGACATCGTTTGGCAACATCGTGACTATGCATGGCGAAATCATGCACGGCTGCCCATCGCAGAGCGTGCTTCAACCGGGCAGACTATTGCTCGTTGACGCTGGCGCCGAAACATTTGAGCACTATTGCAGCGACAACACCCGCACAATGCCTATCTCTGGCAAATTCACTCAGAAGCAACGCGAAATCATCGATATTGTGGCCGACTGCCACGACTTGGCTCTCACATTTGCAAAACCAGGATTGCGCTGGTATGACACTCATATGGCAGTGTGCCGACTGATGACAGAACGCCTTAAAGACCTCGGACTGATGAAGGGTGATACCGACGAAGCTGTGGCTGCCGGTGCTCATGCGCTCTTCTTGCCTCACGGATTAGGCCACATGATGGGTATGGACGTTCACGACATGGAAGGCCTCGGACAAAACTACGTGGGCTATGACGACACTATCCAACCATCTACTCAATTTGGATTGGCTTCGCTACGATTTGCACGCAAACTCGAACCAGGACATGTTATCACCGACGAACCTGGCATCTATTTCATCCCAGACCTCATCGACGACTGGGCTAAGAGCGGCAAATACGACCAATTCATCAACTTCGACAAGGTGAACGAATATCGCGACTTCGGCGGTGTGCGCATCGAGGACGATGTACTTATCACCCCTGACGGTTGCCGATTCCTTGGCGAAGACCGCATTCCTTACAAGTCGCACGACGTGGAGGAATACATTGCTCAACACAAATAATCAATCTACACCCATACAACAGGAGCATCGCACGTCGTTGCTCCTGATTTTTTTATTTAGCAACCTCACATTATGAGCCGCTTCACCCTTTCTTGCATCATAGGCATCGCTGCCATCACAGCCAACGCGCAATCTCTGCCACAGCTATCCACTATCCCTACGGGCCACTTCTGGATGGGATCGATGGGCGTGGGCGAAAACTACGACGAAGCTCCAGTGCATCGTGTCGACATCACTCGCCCTTTCAAAATGGCTGTCACCGAAGTCACCAACGCGCAATACGAGCAATTCTGCCCCGAGCACCGCAGTCTTCGTGGCAAGGACGGTTTGTGTAACGATGATGACGAAGCCGTAACCAACGTGACTTGGTATGATGCGATGAATTACTGCAAATGGCTCAGCGAGCGCACCGGACGCACATTCCGCCTGCCCACCGAAGCGGAGTGGGAATATGCTTGCCGTGCCGGCACATCATTCCCGTTCTACACCGGCAACGGACTGCCTGACGCATTTCACAAAAATCAGCAGAAGGCTCGCACTCTCAAGAAGGTTTCGCTTGCCGTGGGCAAAACGCCAGCCAACTACTTCGGCTTGCACGATATGCACGGCAACGTGGAAGAGTGGTGCCTCGACTGGTATATGCCCTACTCGGCCGCCGATGCCACCAATCCTGTGGCTGTGTCGGGTGGCTTGTATCGCGTGACCCGAGGTGGAAGCCACAACACCCCTGAACAATACTTGCGCTCGGCCAATCGCATGGCTATGATTCCTTCCGACCGCCACTCTATGACGGGTTTCAGAATCGTTGAAGCGCCATATCCCACTGGTTGGAGAATCGACGAAAGCCACCATTCCGGCGTCGACAATCAGCGCTATCACTGGACTGCCACATCAAGCAACAAGCCGATTTTCGAAGAGCCAAAAGTGTATGTGATACCTCCCACCCACGGCACCACGCCATTTATGCGGCATAATCATCAGCCAGCCATCACTTGGTGCAACAACGGCGACCTGCTCGCCATCTGGTTTTCTGCCGACGAGGAAAACGGTCGCGATATGGTGGTGCTCAGTTCACGCCTCCACCCCGGCGCGAAGCAATGGACTCCCGCCGAATTGTTTTTCAAGGTTCCTGACCGAAACATGACCGGTTCGTCGCTTCTCAACGACGGCAAGGGCACACTCTATCACTTCAATGGAGTGGAAGCCGCTGGCGACTGGCAAAACCTCGCTCTCACCATGCGCACAAGCCGCGACAACGGCGTAACATGGACTCGCCCACGAATCATCGAGCCAGAGCACACCATGCGACATCAAGTGATACAAGGCCCCATCATCTTACGCGACGGCACGATGGTGCAACTTTGCGATGCGGGTCCTGGCAGCGAAGACGGCACTTCTATCCACATCAGCCACGACGGCGGCAACACTTGGGCCGACCCTTGGGACGGCGCTCCGCTGCCACAATTCACCGAGGGTGGCACTGGCACCACCATCGCTGGCATACATGCCGGAATAGTGCAACTGCGCGACGGCAGCCTTATGGCTATGGGCAGAGGCATCGACAACGCTGTCGTTGGCAGCGACGGCAAAAAACACCTACCCATCAGCATTTCGCGCAATTGCGGCAAGACTTGGACCTACCACGCATCGCCATTTCCACCCATACAGGGACATCAGCGACTGGTGTTGCTGCGATTGAAGGAAGGCCCGATAATGCTCGTCAGCTTCACCGACCACCCCACACGCACGCCTAAAAGAGAACAAGGAATGGCATTCACCGATGCCAACGGCAACTCATTCATCGGCTACGGCGCTTACGTGGCACTATCGTATGACGACGGCAAAACTTGGCCTGTGCAACGCCTGCTCACCGACGGCGTGGAGCGATACCTCAACGGTGGCGCTTGGACACAATTCTTCACGATGGACGGCACGCATGCCGAACCGCGAGGCTATCTTGCCGCCACCCAATCGCCCGACGGCATGATACACCTTTTGGGCTCCCGCATCCATTATGCATTCAATCTCGCGTGCAGTGTCCAAATAGAAGTGCAACGAATTTCGGGGTAAAACTATGAAAAACAC
>ERZ780141.433-NODE-433-length-31841-cov-7.926100_pt1 | contig 31841 bp, 27 predicted proteins | sample MGYA00433080_ERZ780141 | MGnify/ENA primary metagenome ERZ780141 (study PRJEB29588, sample SAMEA2154047) | human gut metagenome | biome: human gut; feature: human-associated habitat; material: faeces | place: Denmark | collected 2008/2010 ... | reverse complement strand
GCGTTCATCCTGAGCCAGGATCAAACTCTTCGTTGTTGTATCTTGTCTTCTTTTTTTCCTTGTTTGTTGTCACGCTGCGCCTTACTGCTTTCACTCGTAAAGTCCGCGCGGCCCCAAGAGATACCGCCGAATACGTCTGCCCCATCGGTCAAGAGTCCTTCGCTTATCGTGTTAATCTTTGTGTTAACCTGTCTCGTGTTTCACTCAAGCATTGACGGAAACTTCACTTGACATTTTTTACCTTGTCTCCTGTATTTCCTTTGTACTACTTTCGTCTTAAAAGCAAGAATTTCAATGACCTTTCATCGCTCGTCGGGACCTCTTGGCCGTCGGCCTCATTCCCGAAAGCGAGTGCAAAGTTATGCCAAATTTCCGAACCCACAAAATATTTTGGAAAGAAATTTTAAACTTTTTTACCTCGCCTGCCTCAACAGACAATAGCACAACAACTTGCACTCAAAAAAAATTTTTAAAAAATTTTCAGTAAAATTTCGGCAACACTCTCCATTACTCTTCATTCGCCGAATCACCGTATTCTTTAAGATACATCTCGCATGTGAGACACAGCTCCTCATACCACTCTTTACCGAATCGGCGAATCAACGGTTCTTTCAAAAATTGATATGCGCGCACACCTTTTTCCCTGCCAAGCACCTCGGCGCACTTGCAAATCTTCCATCGATGGCAGTTGACAGCCGTGAAAGTAGGATATTCTTTTAAGCGCACTGGATAGAGGTGGCAAGATATAGGTTTGTAAAAATCAATCCTGCCCTTGCGATAGGCTTTTTCGATAGCGCAGTAGCACATACCGTTCTCGCCATAACAAGTGAACACACAATTTTTACCGTCGATGATTTGCGTCACCCTATCGCCTTCCTCATCTATATAGTCTACGCCATTCTCCTCAATCTGCTTTTTTGCACGAGGCAAAAGGTCGTCCCATATCTCAGGCAATATTCGTCGAATGGTTTCAGCCTCTTCATCAGTAATCGGCGCACCGGCATCGCCCTCAATGCAGCATTCTCCGCGGCAAGTATCCAAATCACATAGAAAAAAGCGCTCAACGAGGTCGAGACTCACAAGTGCATCTTGTATTTGTAACATATATAATATATCATTTAAAAATTTCCGACTGCAAATTTACCACACATTCACCGCACCTCAGCAAAAATGCAATGTTTTTCTACACTTTTATATTGCGACTTGGCGACACACCCACCATCATCCAACCACTAAAAAAATTTCGGTGCCCGCCCGAAAAGAATCGAGCTGACGCCGAAAATATCATCAAAGATAGGTTTAACCAATTATTTCTCTGGATCCATCAAATAGATTTGGAAGTTGCCCTGAGATACCACGCTCTTAATATATTGCTTCACGTCGTCAACAGTGATACTGTTAATCACGTTTTCAGCATCCTTGAGCATATCCACGCCATTGAGTGTAGAGTTTGCGATGTTAGCCACCCAATTACCGTTTTTCTTGCGGCTTTCAGTGATATCCTTCACCATATATTCCTTAACCTTGCCCAACTCAGTTTCGTTGCAGTCGTTAGCAAGATTGTTGAATTCGGCCTTCACGATTTCCACAACGCGATCTTTCTTTTCAGGCTTCATTGGCAAAGTGGTGTTGAAAGTAACGTTGAAATCAGCGATGCGCGACATTGAACCATTAGTCCAAACGCTGTAGGTAGCACCCTCCTTTTCACGAATTTGTTCCAAGAAACGAGCGGTGAGGATCTGTGATGCAACCTGTGTGAGGAAGCTATTCTTTTGTGTGAATGGCAAGTTTGCCGACACGATGAATGAGCCATAAGTTTGCTCGGTCTGCATCTTATAAGTAGATGTCTGAGTAGCAGTGCCAGGATTTACATCCATACCAGCAAGTTTCACCTTAGCAATCTTCTTCGCGTTGGCTGGCATTGTAGCGATGTATTGCTCAACATACTCCTTGAGTTGTGTCTCATCGAAATTACCCGAGAATACGAAAGTAAACTCAGCAGCATTGCTATAAGCATTTTGTGCGATAGCCTCAACACGAGCACAATCGGCGCTCTTGATTCCCTCCACTGTGAGCATCTGGCTGAATGGCGACTTATACAAAGCCTTAGCCAAACGAGTTTGGAACACATATTCTGGAGTGTTCACCTGATTTTGCAACAAAGAAGCATATTGATTTTGCAAAGCGGCAAATTCAGTCTTGTCGAAGTGCAAACCAACAAACGACATATAGAGCATCTCCATCATGGTCTTCAAATCCTTAGGAGTAGTAGAACCACTGATGCTGCGGGTGTATGTGCCATCGGCGCTATAGCTCAAGCTTGCTTGCTTACCAGCAAGATACTTCTCAAGGTCGTTGGAATTGAACGAACCAAGACCACGTTGCGACATAGCAAGAGGAAGCACACTCACATTGTTGGCATCCTTTTCAGGAAGAGTGCTTACGCCACCCTTAGCCACTGCATAAAGAAGAATTTCGTCGGCCTTGAAATCAGTCTTCTTAGCAATCACCTTAGCACCATTGCTCAAAGTCCATTCCTTAGCATCAAATTCCTTATTATATGTTTCCTTCACAATCTTACCCTTAGCTGGAAGAGAAGCGATGAGAGGTTCGGTCTTAACATTATCAACATATTCTTCGATGTTGCTTTCAGCCACTTCCTTCTCAATCTGCATGCAGCTTTCCTTCGTAGGCACCTTCATGCCTTCAGCGTCAGGAAGCATTGCTATCACCACGCGGTTTTCATCGCCGATAACTTGTTGCATCACCTGATTGATTGCCACAACAGGAATGCTCTTAGCAATCATATTCATCAAGCTATATTCATATTCGATGCCTGGGATAGGTTCACCCGACAAGAAGTTTTGCACGTATTCTTGCACAAGAGCGCCAGAGTTTTGCTGATTGCGGTTGTTGTATGCCTTCTCAAGGGTTGAAAGATATTCCTCACGAGCACGCAAATATTCCGATTGCAAGAAGCCATATTTCTTCACGCGGGCAATCTCGGTGTTAAGAGCGCGATAAGCAGCATCAACGTCGTTGTTCTTAGCCAAAGCCACGAAAGTCATAGCATCCTTAGTCTTTGCAATCAAGAATTCGCCATCGCTCATGCCAGCGTAAGCAAACTTAGCATCTGGCTTAGAAGCCATTTCGCTGAAACGAGCATTCATCATGCTTGCAGCCATATCAAACAGATACTTGTAGCCAAGATATTGAGCATCGTTCTTCAACGAATCAGGGAATGCTGGGTGCTTATACATCACCTCAATAATAGCAGAAGGTTGCTCCTTATCGGTGCCGATAGCATAGATTGTCTCCTTGTTGTCAGGCACCTCAAAATATTCACGCTTCTTAGCGTTTTCTGGCATCTTGATTTCAGAGAACAATTCCTTAACCTTAGCCTCAATGCGATCAACATCAACATCACCCACAATCATTATGCCTTGCAAATCTGGACGATACCAAGTCTCATAGTAGTCGCGCAATGCTTGATATGGGAAGTTGTCAACCACCTCCATAGTGCCGATTGGCAAGCGATAGCCATATTTAGTGCCAGGATAGATGGTAGGCAAAAGATTTTCGAGGATACGCATCTGGCCCACCATGCGCGAACGCCATTCTTCGTGGATAACCTTGCGTTCAGCGTCGATTTCCTCATTATCGAGGAGCAAACCATCAGCCCACTCGCGAAGGATAAGCAAGCAAGTGTCTTGAACGCCCACACGAGCAGTTGGCACCTTAGATATATTATATACAGTCTGGTCAACACCGGTAGCGGCATTGATGTTTTGACCGAATTTGATACCTACACTCTCACACCACTTGAGCATTTCGTTGCCCTTAAAGCTCTTAGTGCCATTGAAGCACATGTGCTCCAAGAAGTGAGCCAAGCCACGTTGATTGTCTTCCTCAACAATCGAACCCACCTTTTGTGCGATATAAAACTCAGCCTGACCCTTAGGATATTCGTTGTGGCGAATGTAATAAGTCAAGCCATTAGCCAATTTGCCTGTACGGACTGCTTTGTCGACAGGCAAAGTTGATTCACTTTGTGCCGATGCAGTCATTGGCAGCATACCGATCGCAAACAAAGCGACCAGCATAAGTTTCTTCAAACTTCTCATTTTTAAATATTTATATTTATTTTAGTTTCGATTTTCACAATCATTACACCCATTAGACGCAAAAATACCCTAAAAATGACACCGCGCCGGGTTAATAATTGTTAATTTCATTACAGATTCCTCATCCGAACACTTGTAAAAAAGCGAAAGTGGTGCAGGCTCAAATCATTGATTGAACCTGCACCACATATTTCATTACAGATGATTATCTACGAAATTATTGAATACCTGAGATTGCAACTTCGCGGCTAATCTTAGCAATCATACCTTGAAGAGCCTTGCCAGGACCACATTCTGTAAAGTCAGTAGCGCCATCGGCAATCATATTCTGTACCTCATAAGTCCACTTCACTGGAGCAGTGAGTTGAGCGATAAGGTTAGCCTTGATTTCAGCTGGGCAAGTGTGAGCCTTAGCATCAACGTTTTGATAAACAGGGCACTTTGGTTCGATGAATTCAGTGTTTTCGATAGCAGCTTGGAGTTCATCCTTAGCAGGTTGCATCAGAGGAGAGTGGAAAGCACCACCCACTGGCAACACGAGAGCACGCTTTGCACCGGCTTCCTTGAGTTTTTCGCAAGCGACATTCACAGCCTCAACATTACCAGAGATTACCAATTGGCCAGGATTGTTGTAGTTGGCAGGAACCACTACATTGCCATCCTCGTTGATTTCTGCGCAGATTTCTTCAATCTTCTCGTCAGGCAAACCAATGATAGCAGCCATAGTAGAAGGAGCAGCCTCACAAGCCTTCTGCATAGCCATTGCACGCTTCGACACAAGCTTCAAGCCGTCTTCAAACGACATTGCGCCAGCAGCAACAAGAGCAGAAAATTCGCCAAGAGAGTGACCTGCCACCATACTTGGGTTGAACTCTTCGCCGAGAGTCTTAGCCAAAATCACAGAGTGAAGGAATACTGCAGGTTGTGTCACCTTGGTTTGCTTGAGGTCTTCTGGAGTACCTTCAAACATCAAGTCAGTAATTCTAAAACCTAAAATCTCATTAGCCTTTTCAAACATTTCACGTGCTTCGGCGTCGTTTTCGTAGAGGTCCTTACCCATTCCCACGAATTGAGCGCCTTGACCAGGAAATACAAATGCTTTCATTCTTTTACCTTAAAAAATTATATTATAGTGTTCTTTATATATTTAGGCTGCAAAGATAATTATTTTTAGTGTCTTTTACCCTTTTTTCGTCAAAAATATTTATCTTTGCATAAATAGTAACTAACAACTTTAATACTTTTACTGATTATGAGCAATTTATTTTTGTTATTCAATTTGGGAGGAGGAGAGATTCTCATTATTGTACTTGTAGTGCTTTTGCTATTCGGAGGTAAAAAAATACCAGAATTGATGAAAGGACTTGGAAAAGGAGTAAGAAGCTTCAAAGATGGCATCAACGACATTCAAGAAGAGATAGAAAACCCTTGCGAACCACAAAAGAAAGAGAAAAGCAAAACCGAAGAATAATCAGCCGACAAGCAACCCAAGCCTATCGGCATACACAATTAAGCATATAGTTTGCACTTGGAAGACAACAATCAACGGGATATATCAGAAATGTCGTTTTGGGATCATGTGGAGGCTCTGCGCATGACCCTATTTAAGATTATTGGTATACTTATAGTAGTGGCAATAGTCTTGTTTATCTATATGCCGGAATTATTCGACTATGTGATTCTTGCGCCATGCAACGGCAATTTCATCCTATACCAGTGGCTGGGCCAGATAGCTAAATACGTGCCTGGACTCAGCGGATTCAGCGCCGCCGACTTTCACGTCGATCTCATCAACATACAACTTGCTTCACAGTTTTATATACACATGTCCACATCGTTTTGGTTGGCACTCGTGCTTTCCTTCCCTATGGTGGTGTATATATTGTGGCAATTCGTAAGTCCCGCTCTCTATATCAATGAGAGAAAAAATGCCAGAACGGTGTTTCTGATTGGCAATATGCTGTTCTTTATGGGCATAGCAGTGGGATATTTTATCGTATTTCCATTTTCTCTAAGGTTTTTCGCCGACTATCATGTGAGCGAATTGGTGCCTAATCAGATATCGCTTGATAGCTATATCGACACTTTCCTCTCGCTCAACTTCACTATGGGCATAGTGTTTGAATTACCACTCTTATCCATGCTGCTTTCGCGCATAGGATTGGTGCGACGCAGTTTCTTTTCGCGATATCGCCGTCATGCAGTGGTGATACTCCTAATAATGTCGGCTATCATCACGCCAAGCGACCCATTCTCTATGATAGCAGTGTTTATGCCACTATACTTGCTCTATGAGGCAAGCGCCTTGTTGGTGAAAAAAGACGAAGTCCCTACAGAAGAGACTACAACAGAGAATTAATTCTACCTACGAAACACATTGTCAGAACAATAAAATCTGACAATGTGTTTCGTATAGATACAAAAAAAATTGATTGTCTCACGACAACCAATCTCGTTAACCTTAAATCTAATACCATGAAAAACACGTTACAAATTTAATAACATCCTACAAATCTGCAAAACAAAACAAGAGAAAAATCAATTCTTTTAACTGTTTTTAACAAAGAGTGTATGTCAAACGCTGACAGCGATATAATTAAGGTAATAGCACATATTCACACCGAGTTCAACACAAAATTCGGCATACCTCGCCAAAGCGGCATCGTAGACCAGTTGCGCGGCCGAATTGTTTTTGAGTCAGAATACCGCAACGCCGACGCGCTACGAGGATTAGAAGGCTTTTCTCACCTTTGGCTGATCTGGCAATTTTCTGAAGCAAAACAGGCATCATGGAGCCCAACGGTGCGACCACCGCGGCTTGGCGGCAACACTCGCATGGGAGTATTCGCTACGCGTTCTCCGTTCCGCCCCAACTCATTAGGACTTTCTTCGGTGAAACTCATCGACATTGACTATACGTCAGGCGACGCCCCTGCCATTATCGTGGCCGGCGCCGACCTGATGAACGGCACCCCAATCATCGACATCAAGCCATATTTGCCCTACACCGACAGCCATCCCGAAGCCACCGGCGGATTTACCGACACGGGCAACGGAATGCAGCTGCTCGACGTTACTATCCCCGACGAATTCACAAAGCGAATATCGACTCAGACACTCCACGCCCTGCGCGGAGTGCTGGCTTGCGACCCGCGTCCTCGCTATCAACACGATCCAGAACGCATCTATGGCATGAAATTCGGCGGACACGAAGTGAAATTTCAAGTTATCAACAATAATCTAATAGTAAAATCAATCGACTAAAACAATGGACTATATCATACTTATTCTCGGACTTGCCTTGCTGCTTATCGGAGCAAACGTATTGGTTGACTCATCAGTGGCAATAGCAAAGAAAGCGCATCTTAGCGATTTCGTAATCGGACTCACAATTGTGGGAATGGGCACATCGGCCCCAGAATTATTCATCAGCACATCGTCGGCAATCACCGGCCACGGCGACATAGCCATGGGCAACGTGCTCGGCTCTAACATCTGCAACGTGCTGCTAATACTTGGCGCAACCGGCTTAATATTGCCATTCACCATTCAGCGACAACAAACTCGCCGCGACATTCCATTCGCGATTTTCGCATCTATTCTGGTGACAATCCTCACATTCACAGGCGCACAAACCGGACTATCGCGCGTTGATGGCGCGATATTGCTGGTGGCATTCACCGCCTATATGGGATATGTGGTGTATAAGAGCCGCAACGAGGCCACCGAAGAAGAAGAATTACAGCCAAACAAATATCAGCGCCTCAACATAGCTCTGCTCATCATCATCGCCCTTGCATCGCTGGGCGCACTGATTGGAGGCGGCACCATGTTTCTCGACTCGGCAAAAAGCATAGCCCGCGCTTGGGGAGTTAGCGAATCGGTGATTTCTATCACCATCGTGGCTGTGGGTACATCGTTGCCCGAACTCATCACCTGCATCATTGCCGCTCGTCGTGGCAACGCACAGTTGGCACTTGGCAACGTGCTCGGTTCTAACATTTTCAACGCGCTATTTGTGCTTGGAGTGCCAGCGCTTATACACCCGTTCACAACCCAAAGCATCGCCATCACAGATTATGCCATGCTGTTATTCTCAGCACTGCTCTGCTACATAGTGATTTTCACCTTCGGAAAGCGCAAGTTCGACCGCATCGAGGGTCTGATATTCCTGCTGATTTACATCGGCTACGACATCGCTCTCTTTATGCGATAAAACCAAATAATTGCGGACAAACATTATTGGCATTGACAAATATTTTGTCTAACTTTGACACATAAATATAAGCTTACAAAAAACCTTTTTTTAGACATACAAAAATGAAGAAATTATTCACACTTCTTTTGGGGCTGCTTTGCGCCATGCCAGCGCTTAAAGCACAGCCTCTGCCTTGCGTTGCTCCTCAGCAAGCAGGTCTTGATGCCGAGCGTCTACTCAACGCCGACCGCATCATCAACAATGCAATCAACAACGAAGAAATCCCTGGTGCCGTGTTGGCTGTGGTGAGAAACGGCAAAATGGCTTATCTCAAAGCCTACGGAAACCGCAGCGTTTTCCCTAAGAAAGAGCCAATGACCACCAACACAATCTTCGACATGGCTTCATGCAGCAAATCAATGAGCACTGCAGTATCAGCAGCGGTGTTGCTCGACCGTGGCTACATCCGTCTGCAAGACCCCGTAAGCCAATACATTCCCGGCTTCCAAAATTGGAAGAGTGAAGATGGCAAGCAAAGCAAGACCATACGCATTGAGCACCTGCTCACCCACTCATCTGGTCTGCCTGCCTACGTTACACCAAACGAATTGCGCAAGCAATATGGCGATGCTGCCAACGTAGACTCTCTGATGAAATACATCTCAACTTGCCACCGCGATTTTAAACCAAGCACCGGCTTCCAATACAGCTGCCTCAACTTCATCACACTGCAAAAAATCATTGAAAAGGTCAGTGGCAAGAATCTTCGCGAATTTGCACAAGACTACATCTTCAAGCCTCTCGGAATGAAGCACACCGACTATCTACCTTGTCACCTCGACGAGAAATCAGGTCTTTGGGTGAACGACCAAAACGTGGTAGTCACCGACGAAGCAATGTACACTACCGATGATACTAAAGCCAAATCATCTACAACAAAGGGTTATTATATCGCTCCTACCGAAAAACAAGGCAAAGACCGCAAAGTGTGCTTCCTCGGTCAAGTGCACGACCCTCTTGCACGAGAAATGAATCTCGGCATCAGTGGCAATGCCGGCATCTTCACCACTGCTGAAGACTTGGCAATCCTCTGTGCTGCTTTGCAGAATGGCGGCGAACTCAACGGCACTCGCATCCTCAGCCCACTCGCAGTGAAAGCAATGCGCACCGTGCCACGCGATGAGAAAGCAGTAGGCCGCGCTCTCGGTTGGGACGTTTATTCTGACTATTCGAGCAACCTCGGTAATATGTTCTCTGATGAGACTTACGGCCACACTGGCTACACCGGAACAAGCGTGCTTATCGACCCTGTGAACGACATCAGCGTGATTCTTCTCACCAACCGCGCTCACCCAGAAGATGGTGGTGCTGCAGGAGCTCTTCGCACCCTCGTGGCTAACGCTGTGGCTGGTGCACTCATCGACACCAACACTGGCTTCACTGCTGAGCACAAGGCAACAACAGAAAAGTATTTCCCATACTACTACACTCGTTTCCAAGAATTCCTCAACCAACCAGCCATCACCAGCAAAGACATTGTGATGCTTGGCAACAGCCTCACTGAAGGCGGTAAAGATTGGGGCAAAAAGCTCGGTTGGAAAAACGTAGTAAACCGCGGCATCATCGGTGATGAGATTATGGGTATCTACGACCGCTTGCACCAGATTCTTCCTGGCAACCCTAAGAAGATCTACTATCTCTGCGGCATCAACGACGTTAGCCACCACTTGACTACCGACGACATCATCTCGCGCGAACGTAAAGTGATAGAACGAATCATGAGCGAATGCCCTAACACAGAACTCATCATTCAAAGCCTATTGCCTATCAACGAGAGCTTCCACCGCTATAAGAACCTCGACGGCAAAACCAACCAAGTGCCTGAAATCAACGCTCGCTTGGCAGAACTTGCCAAGGAAAAAGGTTTGAAGTTTATCAACCTCTACCCTCTTTTCGTTGAACCTGGCACAAACGTGCTCCGCAAGGAACTCACTACCGACGGTTTGCACCTCAAAGACGCTGGCTACAAGATCTGGGTGAAGGCAATCAAAGACGCTAAATAATCCCAATTCAACCCAATTCGTCATTAGCTTGATAAGATCTCGGAGTTTTAGAAAAGAAGATTTGGATTGTCTTTTAACGAGTAATAGCCTGCTATTACGAGCTAAAAACAAACAATAGATGCCTTATAAAAAAACCGATAGACTTCAAGCAGTAGAAAAATCACTACATTTACAGCCTATTGACCGATTTGGGTTCAAAATACCACCTAATAGAAACGGCACTTGCAAAAATTTTTGCAAGTGCCGTTTTTTATCGGTTATCCCGCTTTGGAGGGAGTGATTATTCAAGCACAGTCACCCAATTGTGAGTATCAGGTTCTTCACCGAGTTGGATGCCACGCAAGCGGTTATACAACTTAGTTGTCCAAGGGCCAGGGTTGCCGTCCTTAGCGAAAACATACGATTTGCCTTCATCCACGTCGTCGATTTGCGAGATTGGAGCAGCCACAGCAGCAGTGCCGCATTCAGCAGCTTCGTCCATTTCAGCCAATTCCTCAAGCAACACAGGGCGGCATTCCACCTGCATACCAAGGTCCTTGGCGATTTGTTGCAAGCTCATATTGGTGATAGATGGCAAAATAGATTCGCTCTTAGGAGTAACGTAAGTGTCACCCTTCACAGCAAAGAAGTTTGCAGGACCACACTCGTCGATATATTTCTTTTCCTTAGGATCGAGATAAAGCACAGCAGAATAGCCATTTTGCTTAGCCATTGTGCCAGCAGTGAGGCTTGCTGCATAATTGCCACCCACCTTCCAGCGACCAGTGCCACGAGGAGCAGCGCGGTCAAATTCGCGGTAGATAGCCACCTTGGTAGGTTTAAATCCTTCCTTGAAGTAAGGACCTACTGGTGTGACAAAAATAATGAACAGATATTCCGTAGCAGGTTTCACGCCCACTTGTGCCGACATACCCACTTCAATAGGGCGAATGTACAACGAACTGCCACTGCCATAAGGTGGAATAAAATCTTCGTTTAGGCGGACTACTTTTTCCACCATTTCCATGAACTTGTCTTCAGGAAGTGGCTCCATCATAATGCCCTCGGCACTACGACGGATGCGCTTAGCATTCTCGTCCATACGGAAAATACGAATCTTTCCGTCTTTTCCTCTAAATGCCTTGAGGCCTTCAAATACTTCTTGTCCGTAGTGCAGACAAGTAGCTGCCATGTGCATGTTGATGTATTCAGAGTCAGTAACTTCTACTTCACCCCACTTGCCATCCTTAAAAGCACAGCGCACATTGTAATTCGTCTTCTGATATCCAAACGGAAGTTTTGACCAGTCTAAATTTTTATCCATATATTTGTTGTGTTTTTATATGACTCAACCATAAATAACACATTCATCACGTGTCTCACGGCCAAATCACTTATATTAGCTTCACAAATATACAAAAAAAAATGCGCCAAGCAAAGAAAAGGCACATTATCTACACACGCGCAGCAAATAAAATATACACTACGCCGACAAAATTACAAACTTTAACTTTTGGCACTACAAAGCCACTTTTTGGGTACGGTTTTCTACCTTTACAATATAGATGCCACGAGAATTTACTTTCAAAATGCTTTCACCCGGATTGAGAGTGGCCTGGCTCACGAGCTGACCAAGGATGGTGAAAACTCTCACCTGTATGCGGCGGCTGGTGCGAATCACTATCACACCATCACGACCAGAGATATCCACATCGGTATCGGGCGCCACAGCATGCTTCGACTCTTGCCATTGTGCCTGCTCTGCGCAGAGCGCATCACTTCCTGCAATAGCCAGCAACATGGTCAATATGATAAGAATTCGTTTCACCGTTTTTTTACACTCATTGTTTTATAATCTCCGGAATCTCATAATCTTTCGGTAGAGAACACACTCCACCCAATCTACATATTCCTATCACAAAGTTAGTTTATAATTCTTATATCACAAACGCTTTACCACAAATATTTTTTCTATTTTAGGCAATAAATTTCACTTCTCTGAGTTGTCAGCATCATCGAAAGGATAACGACGCTTGGGATTGCGAGGAAACCATCCCTTGCGCACACGCTCCTGTTGCTCGAAGATTTCGAGTATCGACCAGAAGCAAGAGAACGCCGTGACGCCAAGCAGAGCAGATGCAAGCACACTATCAACAAGCACGGCAGCGATAAGCAATGCCACGCCAGCCACCACAAACCACCACCAACAGCGAGTGCCAAAATAATATTCTGCCTTGATCACTATGGGATGAAACACACCTATAATTAAAAAAGTTGATATACCAATCACTAAACCAAGCCAATTCAATTGCGATAATATTTCCATATACTTTTATTTTTTTGGCAAAGATAGTGCAAACGAGAGAAATAAGCAACTTAGCTTGCTCAAGTTGATATTTCCGAGTGCAGCCTATTTTATCTAACGATAGTGCAAACCGAGGGCAATGCAAAATGAAATTCATTTCATTTTCATTGTTGAGGTGCAGCCCATCTTATCTAACGATAGTGCAAATGAGAGAAACAAGCAACCGCAACAAGGGGCCCGATTACACATATTATATATGTAAAACGAGGCGCTGGACAAACGTCCAACGCCTCATCACTATGGTAGTGTTTCGATTTTTTCTCTACAGAATTACTTCTTAGAAAGTTTTTCCTTAAGAGCTGCCAATTCTTGGATGTCACCAAGAGTTGTCTTTTCGATAGCTGGAGTAGCTGGAGCTTCTTCAGCAACAGTCTTAGCAGCAGCCTTCTTAGCCTTGCGTTGTTCAGCCTTAGCAGCATCTTCGAAAATGCGGCTGTGAGAAAGGATGATACGCTTAGCGTCCTTGTTGAATTCAATCACCTTGAAGTCGAGCTTTTCGTCTTGCTTAGCAGTAGTTCCGTCTTCCTTAACGAGGTGCTTAGGAGTAGCGAAACCTTCTACGCCGTAAGGAAGTGCTACAACAGCACCCTTGTCGAGAAGTTCTGTGATTGTACCTTCGTGGATGCTACCAACTGTGAATACAGTTTCGAATACATCCCAAGGATTTTCTTCGAGTTGCTTGTGGCCGAGGCTCAAGCGACGGTTGTCATTGTCGATTTCGAGAACTTGAACGTCGATATCAGCACCGATTTGAGTGAATTCAGATGGGTGTTTGATTTTCTTAGTCCAAGAAAGGTCGCTGATGTGAATCAAGCCGTCAACACCTTCTTCAAGTTCCACAAATACACCGAAGTTAGTGAAGTTGCGAACCTTAGCAGTGTGCTTGCTACCAACAGGATATTTTTCTTCGATATTTTCCCATGGGTCTGCCTTGAGCTGCTTGATGCCGAGAGACATCTTGCGTTCTTCGCGGTCGAGAGTCAATACTACTGCTTCTACTTCGTCGCCCTTCTTCAAGAAGTCTTGAGCAGAACGCAAGTGTTGCGACCATGACATTTCGCTAACGTGGATAAGACCTTCTACACCAGGAGCGATTTCAACGAATGCACCGTAGTCAGCCATAACCACTACTTTACCCTTAACCTTGTCGCCAACCTTCAAGTTTGGATCAAGAGCATCCCATGGATGTGGTTGAAGTTGCTTCAAGCCCAAAGCGATACGACGCTTTTCGTCGTCGAAGTCGAGGATAACGACATTGAGCTTTTGGTCGAGTGACACGATTTCTTCTGGGTGATTTACACGGCCCCAAGAGAGGTCAGTGATGTGGATAAGACCATCTACGCCACCAAGGTCGATGAATACACCGTAAGAAGTGATGTTCTTAACAACACCTTCGAGCACTTGTCCCTTTTCGAGCTTAGCGATGATTTCTTTCTTTTGTTGTTCGAGTTCAGCTTCGATAAGAGCCTTGTGAGAAACAACAACATTCTTGAATTCTTGGTTAATCTTAACAACCTTAAATTCCATAGTTTTGCCAACGAATACATCGTAGTCACGGATTGGCTTAACGTCGATTTGGCTACCTGGCAAGAATGCTTCGATGCCGAATACGTCAACAATCATACCACCCTTAGTGCGGCACTTGATGTAACCCTTGATTACTTCGTCGTTTTCAAGCGCTTCGTTTACACGATCCCAGCTCTTAGCCATACGAGCCTTGCGGTGTGAAAGGATCAACTGGCCTTTTTTATCCTCTTGATTTTCGATGAATACTTCTACAGTGTCACCTACCTTCAAATCTGGATTGTAACGGAATTCGTTCAATGGAATAATACCATCTGACTTGTAGCCGATGTTAACCACTACCTCGCGCTTGTTGATTGCGATAACGGTACCTTCAGTTACTTCTTTGTCCTTAATTGTGTTAAGGCTTTCGTCATAGGTTTTTTCCAACTCTTCGTGAGATTTTTCTCCTTGAGTTTCGCCTTTTTCATAGGCTTCCCAATCGAAGTCTTCAATTGGAGAATTCTTTAATTCTTCGCTCATTTAAATTAGTTAATAAATTAGTTAATTACAGCATGCGGATTCGTTCCCGCAAACTTGGTTGCAAAGTTACGCATAATTTCCTATATCTCAACAACTTTTTACCAACTAATTTTGCTTCACTTTGAGCTTTTTTGTCATTTTTTCGCTTCTATAGAATGAATTTAGGCTATTAGGCTAAGCATCAGTCTTTCTATAGCGTGCTTTCAGTTTGTTGTAGCCATACATCCACAGCAGCGGCAATCCCACTCCCGCTACGGTATAGAGTATCCAGAAATAATCGTCGTGATGCTCGTGTATCACCATATGGCATCCTATCTGTCCCCATGGCAGACCATACCACATAATCTTCAGCGCGCTCACCACCTTAAACGAAATGATGTGGAACACATAGATATACACCGTCATATTGCCGGCATACACCAAAAAGTTTCTCAACACTCCGGGGTGCTTGTCTATCACCCCCGACACATAGTGCACCATCAGGAAGCCAATAGTGCCTGTGAGTGGCAACGTGAGCACATCGAGCATCTTAGGTGCAAGATTCATGCCCGCCAGATGCAGATTTGCCCCCACCACAAGCAGCGAGAAGCAAATGAGCGCCACCGCCCAGTTCTCACGTATGCGATGCTCGTAGGAGCGATAAAGCACACCTATGCCAAAGAACGCCACGCCCCACGTCTCGCGGATGCCGCCTTGCACTATCGTCAACACTTTCAAGCCATTACCTAAGCGAAACACAGCAAAACCAAGCGCAAGCGCTATGATTGCCAACACAGTGCCATTGCCATGAAGCCACTTATGCTTGCCCTCAAGGAAGCGGTTTAATGCCATAAACAGGATACTCGATACAAGCAACGCCCTGAAAAACCAGAACGCGCCCAAAAGAAACTCGTCGTATCCGCCCATCGAAAACACGATATTCACCACTCGCTGGCATGCCTGACGCAAGGTGTAAGGGTGCGTAACACCATTCGACCAGTTGCCAAACTGCTCATTCAGCAGCCCCACCTCGAAGAATGCGTTGTGAAGCAGGAGGAATAGCAGCGACCACTTCACCATTGGCACATACAGGCCACGGAAGCGTTTTTCAACATACGTCCATGAGTCTGTGAGATAACGGCGACTGAAAAAATAGCCTGCCGTGATAAAGAATATAGGCATGTGAAATAGGTAGATGAAATTCATCAACAAACCAGGGCCCTCGGTGTGGCCCATCACCATCAAAATGATGGCAATGCCTTTAACTATCGAAATCGTTGTATTTTGCTGTTTCATAATCACGACGCAAAATTAATCACTTGTTTTGAATTTACGAAATAGTTACGCCCACCCAAACATAAAAACGCAGCTTCTCACGGATTAACACTAATTAACTGCGCTCATTTTTCAAAGAAGTGATTTTTTCGCTACTTTTACGTCAGAATAAAATCACTAACAACCACTTTAAATACCAAAAACTATGCGAATTCCACGATTTAACGCCATACTCCTCTCGCTTGCAGTATGCTCATTTGCCCTAAATGCACAATTGCTTTGGAAGGTTTCTGGCAACGGTCTTGAAAAGCCATCATTCCTTTTCGGCACACACCATGTGGCCCCAGCAAGCATGATTGACAGCATCGTTGGTTTCGACGAAGCCATCAACACATGCGAAGCGGTGTATGGCGAGGTGTTAAAAGCTGATTTAGCTTCGCCCGAAACACAGGCAAAAACACTGAAACTAGCCACTGCTCCTGCCGACAGCACTCTATCAAAGGTGCTCGACGCTAAGTCGTATGCCCGACTCGATTCACTTTTTAAGGCAAACACCATGGGAATGGTTGGCGCAGCCAATATGGAGGCTTTCACCCCCGCGTTTATTTCTACGCAGATAGCCATGTTACTTACAATAAAGGAGTTTCAAGGGTTTAATCCAGCACAGCAGTTAGACATGACAATACTGCAGAAAGCCGAAGACCTTCATAAGACTCTCAAAGGTTTTGAGACTGCCGATTTTCAAATCAACATGCTTTTTAGCGATCCCATCAGCGAACAAGCACACTCTCTCACCAATCTGCTAAGCCACATCGACGAAAGCAAAACTGCCACTCGAAACCTTGCATCGGCTTATAAATCACAAGACCTCGAAAAAATAGGAAAAGTTTTTCTTGAAGACCTCGGTTGCACTGGTTCAACACCAGAGGAAATCGAGCGCGACCTTGAGAAACTTATCACTAAGCGCAACAATGCTTGGATAGAAGTTCTCAAAAACGAAATGCCAAAGCAATCGCTTTTCGTAGCAGTTGGGGCGGGCCACCTCGTAAACGAAGAGGGCCTTATCGCGCAGCTGCGCAATCTGGGCTACACCGTCACCCCGATGAAATAACCATTAGACCCAATCCTGCATATAGCACACGAGGCGATGCCAATGGCACCGCCTCGCTATTTTTTGTGGAGCATAGCGGACTCGAACCGCTTACCTCAACACTGCCAGTGTTGCGCTCTACCAGATGAGCTAATACCCCAATGCTTTAGATACATATATACTATCGCATCACTCTGCAAAGATAATATAGCAGAAAGCAAATCTCAAAATTTTTGTTCGATTTTTTCACCACATTTTCATCACAACGCACAAAAAAATTGAGCTGCCCACGCATCACAATCTGCGCAGACAGCCCAATCTAACCACTAACTATAATGCCTAAACAAATGTCAAACTAAGGTCTGTTACTTAATATCTATCACCTTGTTAGCTTTCTTCAATTCTTGAGGATTGAGTTTTGGAAGCACTACAGTAAGAACACCGTTTTCGACCTTTGCAGAGATCTTTTCTTTATCCACATCGTCTGGCAAAATCATTGTCTGACGGAATTGGCTATAAGAGAATTCTCTACGCAAATAGTGCATCTTCTTGTTCTCGTCTTGCTCCTTCTTAGTCTCCTTTTCAAGAGCAATAACCAAGTTTTCATCCTCATCAAGATTTACCTTGAATTCGTCTTTTGTCATGCCTGGAGCAGCCACCTCAACGAGGTATTCATGTTCTTTTTCCAAAACATTCACTGCTGGTGTGGTAGCGCTCACCGATGCACGCTCATATAAGTTGTTATCAAATATTTCGTTAAACAAATTTGGCAACCATTCTTGGTTTCTTCTAACTGTCAACATAATCGTATCTCCTATTTTTATTTTTTTATTTATCGTTTTTTTGTTTTGAACCCTCGGCTCTTGCGCCTTGCGTTCGATACTATACGTTGCAATCTTTGCACCATTGGCTTTTTAGGTCAATAATTCGGCATCAACAAGAAATATTGGCATATTCTTAAGTATTATTGGTCATTTTGTCACATTATGATGAAATTTTGTCACTTATTTTATCGGATAAGGATATGTCACATCCCATAGGAATAGCGCATTGCCAGGCATCGACGTGCCAGCCGAGCATCTGTTTTTCTTCTCAATGATTTCACAGAATTGCTCAACAGTGATTTTATGCCTACCCACATCCACCAGTGTACCCACAATGGCACGCACCATATTGCGCAAAAATCGATCGGCAGTGATGGTAAACACCCATTGATCGCCCTCCATCTGCCACTTTGCATAATCTATGCGGCAGATATTGGTTTTGGCATCGGTGTGCAGCTTGCTAAAACTGGTGAAATCGCTGTATTGCATCAGTCGTGATGCTGCCACGTTCATCAACTCAAAATCGAGGTCGGCTGGGCATTTCCAACTCAGCGGATATTGGAAAGGATTTTTCCAAGTATTTGCAAAATACTTATATGTGCGGCTCGTGGCATCAAATCGCGCATGGGCATCGTCGGCCACATGACATATCGAATATATGGCGATATCCTTGCAAAGCACGCTATTCAACTGATGCACAAGCTTCACAGGGTCGGCAATCGGCTTCTCAACATCGAAGTGCGCCACCATCATTGCCGCGTTCACCTCGGCATCGGTGCGCCCAGCACCAATAATCTTTATCGGCGCACGCATCACCATCGACATCACCTGCTCGATGGTTTCCTGCACCGACACATCATTGGGTTGTGTCTGCCATCCGTGGAAGTTAGCGCCACGAAAAGCCAAACGCATAAAATATCGCATACCACACTATATTTTTATTATCCGAAAACAAAAAGGCAATTCCTCCCTTTTTTAGAGGAGAAACTGCCTATATATAAACTATCATTTTTTCACATGCTTAGCCTCATCATCATTCACGCTCAAGATAAGTATATCCATAAAGGCCCGAGCGGTAGTTACTAATGAACTCACGACCCTCCTCTGGAGAAATCTTACCTTGCTTCATTGATTGTGTCACCCACGTCTCAATGTTGCGCACGAGTTTCTTCGGACTATATTGCACATAGTCGAGCACCTCAGCCACAGTTTCGCCATCTATAATCTGATCTATCTCATAGTGGTCTTTATACACGCTGATGTGCACGGCATTGGTGTCGCCAAAGAGGTTGTGCATATCGCCAAGTATCTCTTGGTAAGCACCCACAAGGAATACACCTATATAATATGACTCGTTGCCCTTCAACGTGTGAACAGGCAAAGACGACGACATGCCCGACTGCGACACGAAATTATTGATTTTGCCATCGCTGTCGCAAGTGATATCTTGCAGCGTAGCCATGCGTGTTGGTTTCTCGTCGAGGCGCGAAATAGGGATTATCGGGAACACTTGGTCTATAGCCCAGCTATCAGGCAACGACTGGAACAACGAGAAGTTGCAGAAATACTTTTCAGGAAGCTTCTTTGCCACCTTGCGCAGTTCGTCTGGAGCATGCTTCATCTCTGCTGCCAGGCTATTCACGTCGCGGGCAATCGACCAGAAAAGTTTTTCCACCATAGCGCGAGTGCGCAGATCTACCAATCCGAGGCTGAACAAATCGAGTGCCTCTTCACGAATCTGCAGGGCATCGTGCCAGTCTTCCATCATTCTACCAGGATTTATCTTGTCCCAAATGTCGTAGAGTTCGCGCACCAATTCGTGGTCTTCTTCCGAGATAACGTCCACATCATCGTTCCACTGTGGCAACTGAGCTGTCTCAAGCACCTCAAATATCAATATTGAGTGATGAGCAGTGAGCGAGCGGCCCGACTCGTTGATAATGTTAGGCTGCTTCAGATTGTTCTTCTCGCAAGTGTCTACCACAGCCGACACAATGTCGTTGGCATACTCTTGAATAGAATAGTTCATGCTGCTCTCACTTGCGCTGTTGCGGGTGCCGTCGTAGTCCACGCCAAGACCTCCGCCCACGTCGATGAAGTCGATATCGAAGCCCATACGCGAGAGTTGCACATAAAATTGCGACGCTTCGCGCAAAGCGTTCTTGATGTGGCGAATCTTAGTGATTTGGCTACCGATATGGAAATGTATCAGCTTCAAGCAATCGGTCATCTGCTTGCGTTGCAAGTAGTCGATAGCTGTGAGCAATTCGCTTGAGTTCAAGCCGAACTTGCTTTGGTCGCCACCCGACTCTTCCCACTTGCCGCTACCTGAGCTCGACAACTTGATGCGGATGCCTATATTCGGACGGATGCCAAGACGCTTTGAAATCTCAGTGATCAACTTCAATTCATTGAGTTTCTCCACCACAAGGAATATTCTGCGACCCATTTTCTGAGCCAACAGTGCCAATTCCACGTAGCTTTCGTCTTTATATCCGTTGCAAATAATCAATGATTTCTCGTCGATGTTGATAGAAAGCACTGCATGAAGTTCTGGCTTACTACCGGCTTCCAATCCGATATTAAACTTCTTACCATGGCTTACTATCTCTTCCACCACCGGACGCATTTGATTCACCTTAATAGGATAGATGATGAAGTTTTCTGCTTGGTAATCATATTCCTTCGATGCAGCCTTAAAGCAATTAGAAATCTTCTCGATTCTATTGTCCAAAATGTCGGGGAAACGCAGCAAAATAGGCGACGTGATGTCCCTCACCTGCAATTCGTCCATGACATCCTTCAAATCCACACCCACATAACCATCACGAGGAGTAACCTGAATATGACCTTTCTCGTTAATCGAAAAATATTTCAGCCCCCATCCGTTGATGTTATACAGTTCTGCACTATCCTCAATGCGCCACTTTCTCATTATTCTTCAGTAATTTGTTTTTAATTTTATTGGTTAATCTTTATTCTAAACAATCTCCATTTTACATTTTCGCAAAATTTAAACAAAGATACGTGATAATTATTGATTTTTCTACCATTCATTCCGAAAACAGCAATAATCTTCATCAAAAAGTATCTTTTAGCATAATTATCCGCTGAATTAATCGTTACTTTAAATAAAACTATCCAATTTTGCCAAACATACCAAAAATTGGAAACACTATATTTTGCAATGAAAATTACATTCATAACACCCCCTGAACTAATAACAAAGCAACCAGCCGAACGTACAGCAGGATGTACTCGAATTGTATATCCTATGCCCAACATCTATGAACTTTCGGTGGCTGCGGTTCTTGAACAAGAGAATATTCACAATATCACTCATAAAGACTTTGTATTTGATGGCGGAGATGCCGATTCGCTTTGCGCCTTCCTTCGCGAAGACAAAGCGGACATATATTTCATTTGGACTGTCAATTTGTCTATCCAAAGCGACTTAATTGCAATTAAGCACATAAACGAAATTGTACCTAATGCATACGTTATTCTTCTTGGTCCAGGCCCTACTTACTTCACACAGCAATGTCTAATAAACGATCACATCATCATTGTTCGAGGAGAACCAGAAGAGACTGTAAAAGAACTTGTTGATGCGATCCAAAACGACAAAGATTGGTCGCAAATACTTGGAATCTCATATCTAAAAGACGGAAAATATCAAAGCACCGGCTTCCGTCCACTTATTCGCGATCTCGACTCATTGCCTTTCCCAGCCAGGCACTTCATCGAGCATAAGCAATATCACAATCCCAAACTGAAGACTGGGCCCTACACCACTGCAGTGACATCGCGCAATTGTCCGCACCATTGCATCTATTGCGTGCCAAGTTCTCTCACGTTTGCTCGCGAAATAGAATACCGCCGTGAAAATGGGCGTAAACCTACTATTGGATTCCGCTCAACTGAAAACGTGGCAAAAGAAATGGAAATGCTCCACAAGAAAGGCTATAAAGCAATCGGCTTTATGGACGACAATTTTATCTGGAATGAACAACGCACATCAGAGTTATGCGAAATAATGCGCAAATATGGCTTTGTGTGGGGCTGCCAAGCACGTGTTGATGCGATAACAGAACCTATCGCCAAAATGCTCAGCACATCCGGATGCCGATATGTCGACCTTGGCATTGAATCTTTTAACGACGAAATCCTTAAATTCATAAAAAAAGGAATTACGTCTCAACAGATTTATCAAGCAATTGCTTTGCTCAAAAAATACAAAGTTCCAGTCAAACTAAATGTGTTGATTGGCAGTAGTCCGTATGAAACCAAAGAAACGATTCGCCACACCCTAAAAGAGGCAAAAAAATTAAATGTCGACCAAGTGATGTTTAATATTGTTTCTCCATTTCCGGGCACTGAATTCTACACCATGTGCAAGGAGAACAACTGGTTGACCACTCCAGATTATATTCCTACCGATGTGCAAAGAGAGTCAATCTTGAACTATCCCCACCTATCTGCCGCAGACATGGAGAAAGCGCTTTTTAGAACAAACCTTAGTTTCTTTTTGCGACCAAGTTTTATTCTCCGCCAACTAAGCAGATTTAGCAGCATTTCAGAGTTCGCCAATGCCCTGAAAGCCCTGAGAATTAAACTCTTTGGCTACTCCAAATAACACCAAACAATGAAAACATTGTCAATAATAATATTAACTTGCAATCAACAAAGCGTTTTACGCCGTTGTTTGGACTCATTATTGCCTTCTGTTCACAACATCAATAGCGAGATTATTATTGTTGACAATGGTTCCACTGATGGCACAACCGAAATGCTGTCGGCATTCTTCCCCACAATTAAAGTGATCGTCAACCCAGAAAACTTAGGAGTGGCTATGGCAAGAAATCAAGGCATTAAAGCATCTACTGGTAAATACATCCTAATTCTTGACAACGACACAATTGTTAATCATGAAGCGATCGCAGGTATGCTCGATTATATCCAAAGCCACCCAGAAGCAGGAGTTGTAGCATGTCGACTTTTAAATTCCGACAAAACTGTGCAACAGAGCCTTAAACCATATCCTGGCTTAATGATTAAACTGCACAACGTACTTGGCATAAAAGGCAGAGAGACAATTTTTCCAACATCACCCGACGGAACCATTCATCCCACATACGTAATTGGCGCTTGTCAGATGTTTCGGCGACAAATAATCGAGAATATAGGAATGCTTGATAGTCGCATTTTTTATGGTCCAGAAGATGCCGATTTTTGCATCCGTGCCACTAAAGCAGGATATAAAATCTGTTACTTGCCAAATTTCAGCATCGAGCATCTACATCGACGAGCCACAACACACAAGCTCCTTTCGCCATTGGCCCGCAAACACTTTGTGGCATTAATTTACTTCTACCTCAAACACCGACGATTGTGGTAGAAGACATTTCTTTAGCATAAAACACAACTACGTCATTAATTTATTACATCATTAGTGCAAGAGTATTAGAGAAAAATAACTATCTTTGCACCAGAAAAATATGACAGACGTTTAGTTTGGCTTATTTTTTGCAACCATGTATATTATATTAATTAAGTTTAATCATATAATTAACTTGTCAAAATGGTAAATTATAAAGAACTTGGTCTTGTAAACACTCGTGAAATGTTTGCAAAGGCTATTAAGGGCGGATATGCAATCCCAGCCTTTAACTTCAACAACATGGAGCAACTTCAAGCAATCATCAAGGCTGCTGCTGAAACTAAGTCTCCAGTTATCCTTCAAGTATCTAAAGGCGCTCGCAACTACGCTAACGCTACCCTTCTTCGCTACATGGCTCAAGGCGCTGTAGAATATGCTAAGGAACTTGGTTGGGAACACCCACAAATCGTGCTTCACCTCGACCACGGCGATAGCTTCGAACTCTGCAAGGACTGCGTTGACTGCGGTTTCTCTTCTGTTATGATCGACGGTTCTCACCTCCCATACGAAGAAAACATCGCCCTCACTAAGAAGGTTGTTGAATACGCTCACCAATTCGACGTAACTGTTGAAGGCGAACTTGGCGTATTGGCTGGCGTTGAAGACGAAGTTTCTAGCGACCACCACACTTACACCAACCCTGAAGAAGTAGTAGACTTCTCTACTCGCACTGGTTGCGATAGCCTCGCTATCTCTATCGGTACTTCTCACGGTGCTTACAAGTTCACTCCTGAACAATGCACTAAGGACGAAAACGGCAAGCTCGTACCTCCTCCATTGGCATTCGACGTTTTGAAGGCTGTTGAAAAGGAACTTCCTGGTTTCCCAATTGTTCTTCACGGTTCTTCTTCAGTTCCACAAGAAGAAGTTGAAACTATCAACAAGTACGGCGGCGCATTGAAGGCTGCTATCGGTATCCCAGAAGAATGGCTTCGTGAAGCTGCTAAGAGCGCTGTTTGCAAAATCAACATCGACTCTGACAGCCGCTTGGCTATGACTGCTGCTATCCGTAAAGTATTCGTTGAAAAGCCTGCAGAATTCGACCCTCGTAAGTATCTCGGTCCAGCTCGCGACAACATGGAAAAACTTTACAAGCACAAGATCATCAACGTTCTTGGTAGCGACGGTAAGGCTGAATAATCGTTCTAACATTATTCAAACCCATATACAATGGCGTTCTCACCTTGAGAGCGCCATTTTTTGCACCAGCGCAGATTTTTGCGCAATAAACACCTGGTAAACTATTGACTTTTCCTGCAGATTTTGCATAAGCATGGAATTTACGATAATATACACGGCGACGCTATTGCCCGTATCAAACTATTTTTGTAATTTTGCACCACAAAAAGCGGACAACTCCACTACGCAAGAGCATCGGGATGTAGCTCAGTCCGGTTTAGAGTACTCGTCTGGGGGGCGAGTGGTCGCAAGTTCGAATCTTGTCATCCCGACAACAAAAGGGAAAGATTGCACATCGCATCTTTCCCTTTTTTGGCGTATAAATCAAAATGGAGGCTGTTTTAGAGAAAGGACACCCTTACTTCAAATCTGCCAATCGGCGATTATCGCCCACTATCCATATCACATCGTGTGCAGCAAACACATCGTCGCCTGTTGGTTTAATGTATTCATCTCCGCGCTGTATGGCAACAAGCAGCGCCGCATAATCGTCGCGCAGTCGAGCCTGTGCCACGCTCTTGCCCACAAGCGGAGAATGCTCTGTGAGCACAAAGTGGAGAAATTCCACTTTCGTCTTGTCGTATGCCTCGTTTGGAACTTCGCTTTGTTGCTCCACCATCGGCAGAAGTGCCTGAAGCTGTTCATCGGTGCCAATTACCGCCAACTGGTCGCCAGGGAATATGCGCATGTCTCCCGTAGGTACTGGGAAATAATTCATGCCTCGCGTGATGCTCACCACATTCACGCCATATCGCTTGCGCAAATCGGAGTTTTTCAGACGATCGCCCACAAACGGACAATCATAGCCAACCGTCATAAATGCCATGTGCAGATCTGACACAAGATTATATTCCTTACCGCTTCTGTGCAACTCCCGTTCATTGAGATTGCTTATGAAGCGAGACTCTATGCTTTGCATCTGCTTGCGTAGCTTGCGCGACAATACCACCACCGATGCCACCACCAGCACCACGGCAATGGTGATCACAGCCGTTCTGGTGTACATTATATGCAGATACCCCAAAATAAACGCACTGGCGAGTATCACCCTGAACAACGACATCACCACCAATGGCACATCGCTACGGTGATTGGTTGAGAGCGAGAGCTTCTCATATTCGCTGCGTCGCGTGCAAGGCGATGCCAATGCCATAAGGAATGGCAGCATCACACCTATTGTGGCTATCACCATAGCAAGCTTACCATATTTTTCACCAAGCCATTCTATAGCTATCGGCTCAACGTATCCATGCGAAAAAACGATTATTGCTGTAAGCAGCGAGGCATATAGCACAGTGCGCCATGAGTGACGAGCAAAGATTGATTTCCATATTGCTCTTGACTCGCTTTCCTCGGCTTCCTTCACGCTATATCGGTCGAGCAGGAATTGCAAACGCACCGGCATTCGCTTTGCCACCATCTCATAGCATGGGTCGGCGGCTTTGATGAAATACGGCGTGAAGAAAGTGGTGATTACCGACACTGCCACCACTATCGGATAGACATTCGGCTCAAGCACGCCGAGCGACATACCCATTGAGGCTATAATGAATGCAAACTCACCAATCTGAGTGAGGCTGAAGCCCGATTGCATGGCTATCTTCAGCGGCTGACCGGTCACGAGCATACCAGTGGTGCCGAACAATATCATTCCCACTATCACCACTATCGAGAGCACGGCAATGGTAGAGCCGTATTGCATTATGATTGTTGGATTCACCATCATTCCCACTGAGATGAAGAACACTGCTCCAAAGAGGTCTTTCACTGGTTTCACCACCTTTTCTATTCTTTCGGCTTGTATGGTTCCGGCTAATATCGACCCCATCACAAACGCTCCAAGAGCCATTGAGAAGCCCGACTTCACCGAGAATACTGCCATTGCCAAACATAGGCCCATAGATATCACAAGCAGCATCTCATCGGTGATAGACCGTGCCACGCGCTTGAAGAACGACGGTAGAACAAACACACCCACCGTAAACCATACCACAAGAAACAGCACCAACTTCAGGATGCTGAAAATCAATTCCTCGCTCTCTACACTGTTGTTGATGGCGATCGACGAAAGAAGCACCATCATCACCACAGCAAAGAGGTCTTCGCAAATCAGCACGGCAAACACAAGCGAAGCAAATTTCTTTTGACGCATGTGCAAGTCGGTGAATGCCTTGATAATAATAGTGGTTGACGACATCGACAACATTCCGCCAAGAAACAGGCTGTTCATGCTGCTAAAGCCAAGCAAGCGACCCGAAATAAATCCGAGCGTCATCATTCCGCCCACTATTACCAGCGCCGTTATCACTGCCGATCCGCCCACATTCATCAGTTTCTTAAAACTGAATTCCAAGCCCAACGAGAACAGCAGAACCACAATACCAATCTGCGCCCAAAAGTCGATATTCGCCTCGCTGCTCACCGATGGCAAGAGTATCATGTGCGGACCAGCAAGAAAGCCTGCCACAATATATCCAAGCACTATCGGCTGCTTAAGTTTCTTAAACAGCAAAGTGGCTATCGCGCCGAGCACCAATATCAAAGCCAAGTCGGAAATCAAGCCTTCCACCGTCATACCGTCTATTCCGTTCATCACACCGCTCACTTCGGCATCGGTAACCTCTGCCGCAGTCATAGTGAGCAATATGTTGCATATATGTGTTAATCCTATCATTATGTCGAGTTTTTATTTATAACGTTTTTCCCATTAGCAAAGTTAATCATATTACCCCGAAAATTTGTTCTATTCCACATCTTTCTTTGTTGAAAAATTAAGCCTATTCTAATTGAAAAAACCATTTTTTATAAGTACTTTTGCGTAAAGTTTAGAAACTGGGCAATTCATCTCCCACGATTGTTTTAGAATTATTTTTTAGAGTGTTGGTATCAACACCGCAAAGCAATTGTTATTAGGCAGTTATCACCAAATAATTCATTTCTCCGGTCAGTTTTGGCCCTCCATACAATCATCGCGTCCCATAGTTTCTACAATGCACTTTTTTTTGACAGATTATTAAGCATATTTTTATATACACAATATGGCAAGAACTAACGACGAACTACAAGGCGTGACCCTTCTCGGCAATCAAGGCACAAAGTATGCCGAATGCTATGCTCCAGAAGTGTTGGAAACCTTTCCAAACAAACATCCAGAAAACGAGTATCTCGTGACTTTTAATTGCCCGGAGTTCACCACTCTTTGTCCTAAAACCGGACAACCCGACTTCGGAAAAATCATAATCAACTACATCCCTCGCACCAACATGGTGGAGAGCAAAAGCTTGAAGCTTTATCTATTCAGTTTCCGCAATCATGGCGATTTTCACGAAGACTGCGTGAACATCATCATGAAAGACCTCATAAAACTGATGGATCCAAAGTATCTTGAGGTTGTGGGCATTTTCATGCCACGAGGCGGCATATCTATTTATCCGTTTGCCAACTATGGCGACAGCGAACACCAAGATATGGTGCGCCAACGCATGCTGGCTATGTTTCGCAACCAATAATTCTTAATTAACCCACATCAATCTACACAAAATAAATTATGGCTAAAGACGCTGCAATAATACTCTCTGGCGGCATGGACTCTATCACCATGCTTTATGAATACAAAGACATAATCTCTCTGGCAATCACTTTTGACTATGGCTCAAACCACAACAAACGTGAGATTGAATATGCCTCGCTGCATTGCACACGCCTTGGCATTCGCCATATCATCATTCCGCTCGAGTTTATGCACAACTACTTCAAGAGCTCGCTTCTTGAAGGGGCCGATGCTATACCTGAAGGCAACTACAACAACGACAACATGAAATCTACCGTAGTGCCGTTCCGCAACGGAATCATGCTCGCCATCGCTTGCGGCATAGCCGAAAGCAACAATCTACACCGCGTGCTCATTGCCAACCACGGTGGCGACCACACTATCTATCCCGACTGCCGCCAAGAGTTCATCGAAGCCATGTCGGCTGCCATGACCAATGGAACATATGAGGGCGTACACATTTTCGCGCCCTACACCAATATAACTAAGACAGACATTGCCCAACACGGCGCCCGCCTCGGATTAGACTACTCCGAGACCTACTCGTGCTATAAGGGCGGTTTGCATCATTGCGGAAAGTGCGGCACATGCGTGGAGCGTCGCGAAGCACTCGCCGAAGCCGGTGTCACCGATACCACCATTTATGACAATTAATAAACAAAACGGTTCTGCTTGCCGATTTTTCTCTCACTCCACCTACGCTCATCGGCTTTGGCAGGAAAAAAAGATTTAAAAAATGTATTTTGTTAAGAAAACCCTTGAGATTTCTGCGTGTCACAAACTGACACTTAGTTACGAAAGCAAATGCACCAATCTGCACGGTCACAACTGGATTATCACTGTCTATTGCAAGGCTAAGAAGCTCAATGCCGATGGTATGGTGTGCGATTTCACACACATTAAAACCATGATTTGCGACACTCTCGACCATCAAAACCTGAATGACGTGCTACCATTCAATCCCACTGCCGAAAACATCGCTAAGTGGGTGGTGGATTTGATTCCAGAGTGCTATCAAGCCGACGTACAAGAATCTGAAAACAATATAGCAAGTTATGTGGAAGATTAACGAAATTTTTTATTCTATTCAGGGTGAAGGATTCCACACCGGTGTCCCTGCCGTATTCGTTCGATTCTCTGGATGCAACCTCAATTGCTCGTTCTGCGACACCAAGCACCAAGAGGGCAATACGATGTCGCTCTACGAGATTATCAACGAAGTGAAGAAATACCCCCACGCTCGCATGGTGGTGCTCACGGGCGGTGAACCGTCGCTATTCATCAACCAATCTCTCATCGATGCTCTCAAGCGCGCCGGAAAATACATCGCCATCGAAACCAACGGCACTCACGAGCTGCCTGAAGGCATCGATTGGATTACGCTCTCACCAAAAAGCAGCTTTGCCGGCGGCGACACTGCTCCGGTGGTGCTCACTCAGTGTGATGAACTAAAAGTGGTGTATCTCGGACAAGATCTCAAGCAATACAATCACATTAAGGCCAACCATCGTTTCTTGCAGCCTTGCTACTGCGACAACGACGACATTCGCAACTACACCATGCAATCGTGCCTCAATGCTGTGCTAAACTCCGATTGCTGGAGATTGTCGTTGCAGACTCAGCGCGTACTCAATATCCGATAACGCCCGGTTCTGGCATTGGCGCATGCTTCAGGAGATAATAAAATTACCACCAACACTTTATTGACCGATTGGGTATAATGCGCATCCCACAAAAATAATGTATCTTTGCAGAGCATAATTGCTTTTTACAAGATTCATAAAAAGATTATTATTCGTTTAACCCCTATATTCATCCAATGCAAGAAAAAATCATCATTCTTGATTTCGGTTCACAAACCACACAACTGATAGGACGTCGTGTGCGTGAACTCAACATGTATTGCGAAATCGTGCCTTACAACAAGTTCCCATTTGGCGACGAGTCTGTGATTGGCGTAATCCTTTCAGGAAGCCCATTCTCTGTCTACGACGAGAAGGCTTTCAAAGTTGATTTGAGCGAAATCCGAGGCAAATACCCTATCTTGGGCATCTGCTACGGCGCACAATTCATGGCTTACACCAACGGCGGAAACGTTGAGCCTGCAGGAACACGCGAATATGGCCGCGCTCACCTTAGCTCATTCGACGAGCAAAATCCTTTGCTCAAGGGCCTACGTCCTAACTCTCAAGTGTGGATGAGCCACGGCGACACTATCACCGCAATCCCCAACAACTTCAAGATTATCGCCTCTACCCAGAAGGTGGCTATCGCCGCTTACCAAGCAGTAAACGAGAAATTGTGGGGCGTGCAATTCCACCCTGAAGTGTTCCACTCTGAAGATGGCACACAATTGCTCAAAAACTTTGTGGTTGACATCTGCGGTGGTAAGCAAGACTGGAGCGCTGCTTCGTTTATCGAAAGCACTGTTGCCGAACTCAAAGCAACTCTCGGCAACGACCGCGTAATTCTCGGTCTTAGTGGCGGTGTTGACTCTTCGGTTGCCGCAGTTCTTCTCAATAAGGCAATCGGTAAAAACCTCACTTGTATTTTCGTTGATCACGGCATGCTCCGCAAAAACGAGTTCCGCAACGTGATGCATGACTACGAATGCCTCGGTTTGAACGTAATCGGTGTTGACGCAAGCGCCAAATTCTTCAGCGAATTGGCTGGCGTTACCGAACCCGAACAAAAGCGCAAAATCATTGGCAAGGGGTTCATCGACGTTTTCGATGCTGAAGCGCAAAAAATCACCGACGCTAAATGGCTCGCACAAGGCACTATCTACCCTGACTGCATCGAATCGCTCTCTATAACTGGCACCACTATTAAGAGCCACCACAACGTTGGCGGTCTACCAGAAAAGATGAATCTCAAACTTTGCGAACCTCTTCGTCTACTTTTCAAAGACGAAGTGCGCCGCGTAGGTCGCGAATTGGGTATGCCTGAGCATCTCATCAAGCGTCATCCATTCCCAGGCCCAGGTCTTGCAGTGCGCATCCTTGGCGACATCACCCCTGACAAAGTGCGAATCCTTCAAGACGCCGACGACATCTTCATCCAAGGTCTTCGCGACTATAAGGTGAAATTGCAAGGCGAAGAAGCACGCCGCGTGCTTGCAGCAGGTGTACCTGCCGATATGACTAACGGAGAAATCGAAGTTTCTCTTTACGACCAGATTTGGCAAGCTGGCGCAGTATTACTTTCTACCGTTCGTTCGGTAGGTGTTATGGGCGACGAACGCACCTATGAGCACCCAGTTGCTCTTCGTGCAGTGACCAGCACCGACGCCATGACAGCCGATTGGGCACACTTGCCTTACGATTTTATGGCAAAGGTTAGCAACGACATCATCAATAAGGTGAAAGGTGTTAACCGCGTTTGCTACGACATCTCATCAAAGCCACCAGCAACTATCGAGTGGGAATAAACAAACATACTACTCAATAACAAATACATAAGGCGAGGCACACATTTGTGCCCCGCCTTAATTGTGTATCAATATCAATTTTGTTAATCAAAACCGGTTAATAAAGCTACAAGGGTTTCCGATTAAAGAAAATACCAGACGGCAGTAACTGGATATCATCACATATTTCCCAAATTATGAATTGCAAGCTGAAGACCTAATGTTGTCCATATCCCGGGGCAAAGTCTTGTGATTTGATGACATCAGCCAGTGCGATAAACAACTAATCGATAATCGCCGCCGGTAGGGACGCGGCACTG
>ERZ780141.422-NODE-422-length-32102-cov-3.220676_pt1 | contig 32102 bp, 24 predicted proteins | sample MGYA00433080_ERZ780141 | MGnify/ENA primary metagenome ERZ780141 (study PRJEB29588, sample SAMEA2154047) | human gut metagenome | biome: human gut; feature: human-associated habitat; material: faeces | place: Denmark | collected 2008/2010 ... | reverse complement strand
CTATTGCTCCGGACGCACGTGGTGGCGGTATGGGTGACAATGGTGTGGCAACGCTTCCCGATGTGAATTCACAATATTGGAATCCGGCCAAATACGTATTCAACTACAGCCAGGCAGGCGTTTCACTTTCCTATACACCTTGGTTGCGTAAGTTGGTCAACGACGTGGCTTTAGTAAATCTGTCCGGTTATTATAAATTAGGTAGCGATGACCGCCAGGCAATCGGAGCTTCTCTACGTTATTTCTCTTTTGGTGAAGTACAAAACAATGACGAGAACAGTGGTGCCACACTGATGACTCTGAACCCTTACGAAATGGCTTTAGACGTCAGCTATAGCCGTAAGTTATCAGAAGCCTTTTCTATGGCAGTGGCCTTACGCTATATCCGTTCCGATCAAGGAGCTGATCCGACAGCGGAAATGGTTCCGGGCAATGCCTTCTCAGCAGATATTGCCGGATATCTGGAACGCTATGTCATCATGGGACAAGCTGAAGCGTTGTGGAGCTTCGGATTCAATGTATCCAACATCGGTACCAAAATATCCTATGACGGTGGCGGAACCAACCAGTTCCTGCCAACCAAATTATCGATCGGTACAGGTCTATTATACCCGATCGACGATTATAACCAGATCGGAGCTTATGTAGACTTGAGTAAATACCTAGTTCCAAGTGAACCGCAGCGGACCGGTACTACACAGGAAGACGAACAAGATTATAACAACCGAGTAGAAGAATACAACTCCATGTCGTCTATCACCGGTATGTTTAAATCATTTGGTGATTCTCCGTTAGGATTTAAAGGAGAATTACAGGAAATCATGGCATCTATCGGTATTGAATACAGTTATAATCAACAGTTCTTCGTACGTGGCGGATATTACTACGAGAACGAGAATATGGGTAACCGACAGTATTTCTCGTTCGGAGCCGGCTTCCGTATGAGTGTATTCCAGTTGGATGCAGCTTATCTGGTCAGCACCGTGCCAAGCAACCCGTTGGATCAGACCCTGCGTTTCTCTCTGTCATTCGATATGGACGGAATCAAGAACTTATTCAAATAAGAGACAAACATGAAGATCAGAGTAGGATTTGGATACGACGTACATAAGCTGGTGCCGGGACGCGATTTATGGTTGGGCGGCATCAAGATTGAACATACGGAAGGCTTATTGGGACATAGCGACGCAGATGTATTAATTCATGCCATTTGTGATGCCCTGCTTGGTGCAGCCAATATGCGTGATATTGGCTATCACTTTCCTGACACAGCTCATGAATACGAAAATATCGACAGTAAGATTCTTCTTCGCAAGACAATGGCATTGCTTCGAAATGCAGGCTATGAATTAGGAAATATAGATGCGACCGTAGCAGCCGAACGGCCGAAATTGAATCCGTATATTCCAGAGATGAAGCGTGTTTTGGCTTCTGTACTGGAAGTGGATGAAGACGATATTTCCATCAAGGCGACAACCACAGAGAAACTGGGTTTCACAGGGCGGCAAGAAGGCATGGCTGCTTATGCAACCGTCTTAATTCAACGCTTGGCGTAACTATTCCCAAAAACATACCGTTTTTTCATTAAAATAGGCCGGCTTTTTGTAGCTTTACGCCAGAAAAGAAATTCAACATGAAAAATAACGATTGGAAAAGCCGTCTGGGAGTGATGTATTCGACGAACCCGGACTTTCAATATGAGACAAACGAGGAACCGGAAGAAGAAACTCTGCCTAAAGAAAAACAGAAGTTACGCGTAAGCCTCGACAAACGAAACCGAGGCGGGAAAGTAGTAACACTCATCACCGGCTTCTGCGGAACGACCTCCGATCTCGAAGCTTTAGGAAAACTTCTTAAAGTAAAATGTGGCGTAGGCGGTTCAGCCAAAGACGGCGAAATTATCATCCAAGGAGACTTCCGGGGGAAAGTAGAAGAAATCCTGCGGAAAGAAGGATATACACAAGTAAAAGTAATCCGCTGAAGATATTTCATTCCTAAACATTTCTACCATGCTGACGATCTATCGTGCATCTGCTGGAGCCGGAAAAACTCATCGGCTGACTGGCGAATATTTATTGTTACTCTTCAGCCAGCCGGGAGCGTACCGCCGTATTTTGGCCGTGACTTTTACGAATAAGGCCACCGATGAAATGAAAAGTCGTATCGTAGAAGAATTATACCATCTGGCCTCTGGAGAAAAGTCAGATTATATACCTCTATTGGTCTCTGCTTACTCACTGACAGAAAAGGAAGCCCGCCGTCAAGCCCGGAAAATTCTGATAGCCATTCTGCATGATTATTCAGCATTTAATATCAGTACGATCGACCGTTTCTTCCAACAGACCATGCGTGCTTTTACCCGTGAGATCGGACTGCAAGGCGGTTATGGAATCGAAATGGATCAGGAATTAGTATTAACTGAAGCCATCGACCGCTTATTAAGCGAGTTAGACCAACCTCAAAACAAGGAACTGTTGGGCTGGTTGCTCCGTTTTGGGGAAGAAAAGATAGAAGAAGGCAGAGAATGGGACTTACGGAAAGACATTACTGCACTGGGACGTGAAGTATTTAAGGAAAGTTACAAAGCTTTCAGTGAAGAAGTCGCTCATGACATCAGTGATAAGAATGCGCTTGAGACCTATAAGAATACACTTTATGGCATCATCCGTTCAGTAGAAAAGGAAATACAGGAAATCGGAGAAAAAGGATTAGCGATCATGAGCCAGTTCGGTCTTTCACCGACCGACTTCAGTGGAGGAAACCGTTCACAAATGCTTTATTTCTCCCGTTGGGCAGCTGGCGAGAAAAAGCCGCCTACACCTACATTCTGCAAATTCGCCGATAACTTGGAAGCCTGTTTTACCAAGAAAATGGATGCTGGGCAGAAAGCCATCATTGGAGCAGCCTTTGAGAATGGGTTAAACGACTATGTCAAGAAAGCCATTGCCCGTTTTGAACAGCTGACGGACTACAACACGGCCCGTGAAATCACGCGCTATTATTATACTTTAGGCATTCTTACTGATATTTCCAATAAGATTGCCGAATATCGGGAAGAGAAGAATGTCATGCTGATCGCAGACACAACAGAACTTCTTAACCGAGTTATTGCAGGAAGCAACGCGCCTTTCATCTATGAAAAGACAGGAACTCACATCGACCATTACATGATTGATGAATTCCAGGATACCAGCGGTATGCAATGGGCAAATTTCCGTCCGCTGATTGAAGAAAGCTTAGCTCATAACCGCCCGAACCTGATTGTCGGAGACGTTAAACAGAGTATTTACCGTTTCCGTAACTCCGACTGGAAGCTGTTGGATGAACAAGTAGCCCGTGATTTCTCTGCTGATGAAATACAAGAAGAGACGTTGAAAGACAATTGGCGCAGCTGCCGCCATATCGTCGAATTCAACAATGCGCTCTTTACGGCTGCTCCTTACCTGTTACAGACCGTTTATAATGAAGACTTAAGCCAATCGTCATTGAATGCCGAAGCACAAGCGGCTTTCTCTACCCGCATTATGGCGGCATATCAACGGAGTTTTCAACGGGTTCCTCTTCCTTTCCAGGATAAAGACGGACATGTCCGTATAGAATTTGTATCAGAAGAAGATGATTCCGACTGGAAAGAGAACGCTCTCAACCGGTTGCCTGCCGTCTTGCAGCAACTGCAAACCAATGGTTATGCCTTGAAAGACATTGCCATCCTGGTACGGACAAACGGAGAAGGCGCACAAGTTGCCAATTATCTGTTGCAATACAAAGAAGAACATCCTGACGACGGATTTAACTATGATATCATTTCCGACGAAGCGCTGTATGTGAATAGCTCAGCAGCGGTACGTTTCTTCATTACGATTCTGCATCACCTGAAAAGTCCGGAAAACCAGACCTGGGCACAAATGCTTCTGTTCTCCTATCGGATTCTGACGTCAGACTGGCAACGCACCGATTTTACGTCTGTAGAGAAAGCGGAGATGAAACGTCTTTCCACCTTGCCTTTATACGAAATGGCGGAAGGGTTATATCGGTTGTTCAGTCCTTATATCAGCGAAAAAGAGCAAGTTTTTGTCCTTGCCTTCCTCGATCTGATAACAGACTATGTACAGAAGGAAAACACCGACTTAGGACATTTTCTGAACTGGTGGGACGAATCGGGTATCCGTAAAACAATTGCTACGCCCGACGGACAGAATGCCATCCGAATCCTGACGGTACATAAATCCAAAGGATTGGGCTTCCGGGCAGTTATCCTTCCGTTCGCTAATTGGGAGATTGATCATAAACCTTCTAAGCCGGTCGTTCTCTGGTGTCATCCGGAGAAAGCACCGTTCAACCAGCTGCATCTTGTTCCTGTACGCTACAGCTCTACACTTGGATCCACGATCTTTGCCCGGGATTACTTTCAGGAGAAATTGCATGCTTTCATTGACAACCTGAATACCTTGTATGTAGCATTCACCCGTTCAAAGGAAGAACTGATTGTCTTCTCGCCCCGCCCAAAGAAGGTAAAAGACGACGGTTCACTGGAGAAGATAGGATGTATAGCAGATTTATTATGGAGCTGCTTACAACAGTCGATTCCTGATACAGCAGAAGGAGAAGCGCTTGTTCCACTTGCCGCATCTTTTGACTGGGCAAACAACCTGTTTGAACAAGGGACCTGGTGGAAACCTGAACAAAAGAATGCAGATATGAAGATCCAGGAATTTCCTTTAAGGGAACTGCATTCTATTTCAGCAGACAACCGCCTGCATCTGCGCCTGCGCGGACAGAATTATTTCTTCGACAACCCGCAACGCAAACAAGGCACATTGATGCACGAAGTACTGAGCATTGTACACGTAGCAGACGATATTCCGGCCGCTGTCCACCGATATCAGGAACAAGGTGTGATCAGCCGGGAAGAAGAAAAGCAACTCAATGCACAACTGCAGGCCTATATTAAACAACCGGAAGTACAACGCTGGTACGACGGACAAGCAAAAATATTAAATGAAGTCGACATTCTGTTCGGAAAAGGTGAAGCCAAACGTCCTGACCGGGTTATGATCTATCCGGAGGAAGTTGTCATTCTTGATTACAAGTTCGGAGGAAAAATCAGTCGGAATCACCAAACCCAAATGCGTAATTACATTCGTCTGATCCAGCAAATGGGATATAAAAATGTTTCCGGATACTTATGGTACATCACATTATCCCGCATTGAGCCGGTGAAAGCGTGATTTTATTTGGGATATTCCAAATAAATAAATACTTTTGCATTCCATAACAAAAATAGATTCAGTTAGAAAAATGAAGGTACACAGAGAAGGAACCGGTTTATTACTTACGTTATTTACAATATTCTTTATTGTAAATCTTACCTTGTACCATACGGTTGGCAAGGGCGGTCTTTTCTATGTCGTTGCTTTCGTAACTACTGTTTTCTTTCTGCTGATATTAAATTTCTTCCGAAGTCCTTTCCGGCGTTTCCCCTACGACTCCGAAGGGCTGGTAATTGCTCCGGCCGACGGCACAATCGTCGCCATCGAAGAAGTGATGGAGAATGAAGTTCTGCATCGCAAATGCCTGCAGATTTCCGTCTTCATGTCTGTCTTCAATGTACATGCCAACTGGTTCCCTGTAAACGGAACGGTTAAATATGTTTCGCATAATAACGGACGTTTCATGGCGGCTTATCTACCTAAAAGCAGTACAGAAAATGAGCGGTCTGCCGTTGTCATTACAACACGTAGTGGAGTAGAAGTCATGGCACGGCAAATTGCAGGAGCGTTGGCCCGTCGAATTGTTACATATGCCAAACCAGGCGACAAATGTCACGTAGATGAACAAATGGGTTTTATCAAGTTCGGTTCACGAGTTGACGTATATTTGCCTGTTGGAACAGAAGTCCTGGTAGAAATGGACCAGAAAGTAACGGGAAACCAAACGCCTATTGCGCGTTTGGGTAAATCAAACACCTAAAGAAATGAGTCTAATCAAACACATTCCCAATACGATTACATGCCTGAATTTATTTTCAGGTTGTATGTCTGTTGTAGCTGCTGCCAGTAACGATCTGCACGCGGCATTCTTATGGATTGTATCGGCAGCTATATTCGACTTTATGGACGGTTTTGCGGCCCGTCTGCTGAAAGCCTATTCACCGATGGGTAAAGAACTGGATTCTCTCTCGGATGTGGTAAGCTTTGGCGTAGCTCCGGGAATGATTGTCTACGCTCTTTTTTCCCAAGCAGCAATGCAGTTACAATTACAAGGGAATTGGGCTGTATTACTTCCGCTGTTTGCCTTTGTAATTCCTGTATTCTCGGGCCTACGGCTGGCGAAATTCAATATTGATGACCGGCAGACTTCTTCTTTCATCGGATTGCCTGTTCCGGCGCATGCTCTATTCTGGGGTTCACTCGCCTATTCTGTACAAGCCTGGCTGCCAACATACGCTTCCTGGCTGCTCTACGGAGGAATTATTCTGGCCTGTTTAACCTCTTATCTGCTAATTTCCGAAATTCCGATGTTCTCCATGAAGGTTAAGTCTGTTGCCTGGAAAGGGAACGAATACAGATACATCCTGCTCCTGGCCGCTATTTTATTCATTACGTTCTGGGGATACTTAGGAGTGACAGGAGCAATTGTCCTTTATTTTATCTTGTCTCTTTTTAACAGGAATAAGTAAACCTCTGTTCGTGAGTATTTGTTTTCTGTTTGTGTACTTAATTCTATATAGTGTTTATGTTTAAATTCTTATTTTTTATAGTGTTTCTTTTCTTTCTGCTCGTTTTCTTATTGGGCTTTTCCTTACTGCGCGGACTGAAAAGATTCTTATTTGGAGATGGCGGAAACCAAAGACAACAAACTTACCAACGAAGAACAACCTCGCAATCTCAAAACCAAACGTATAGTTCTCGATCTCAAAACACATCGTCTTCCGATTCATACGTAAATGCTGAAGAAGTAGACAATGATCCGCCTCGTTATCGAAGACACCGGAAAGTCTACGGACGGGATGAAGGAGAATATGTGGATTATGAAGAAGTCAAATAACAATAAATAGAACTATACATAATCATAATAGCATGAAAAAGTTGTTTTCTTTCATAGCTTGTTGCTTATTGGCAGCCTGTTCATCTCATCAACCGGGTGAGATTTCCGGTTCATTATCAGGAGTTGGAAGTGACACATTAATTGTTCATTCGTTCGTTATGAATCTGGCAAGTACCGAACGTCCGAAATTATACACAGATACCGTTCCATTAGTAAACGGAAAGTTTTCATTAAACTTGGGAAATAGTACAGATCTAAGATATGTTCAAATTGGAGAATTTCCTTCCTCTAAATCCAATCCGGATGGAAGCAGACCTTCGGTGTCTATGGAAGTAATTCCTCTCGTTTTATTACCGGGAAAATCTGTAACGATTGAAGGCTCATTGCATAAATATAAATTAGGCGGCGCACCTTTCTATGAATCTTTGAATGAGTTGAATACTAAAATGGAACCGATCGTTCAAAAGATGGATTCCTTGTATTCTGCATATCGCGAGAAAACGCAGGAAGGTGTTTCTCAAGAAGAAATTCAAAAGATTGCAGCCCAAATCGAAAAAGGACAAAAAGATATCAAGGATACTTATATCCGTTTTATAAAAGATCATGCTGATCAGGATGTGTCTGTTTATTTACTGACACATGGAGCTCTGAAAGATGATGAATTAAAGGAATTACTTGACTTGATTGCCGAACCAGTACGCAACGGCGTGATGGCACCCATGTATCAATCAATCAAACAAGCGTACGAAAAACAGGAAGAACGCCGGAAAGCGCAGGAAAAGATTAAGGAAGGTGCTCCTGCTCCCGAATTCACACTGAAAGATATTCAGGGAAAGGACTTCACACTCTCTTCACTGAAAGGAAAATATGTCATCCTGGACTTCTGGGGAAGTTGGTGCGGATGGTGCATCAAAGGTATTCCGGATCTGAAGCAAGTTTATGAGAAATATAAGGGTCAGCTGGAAATCGTAGGAATTGACTGCAATGATACAGAAGAGAAATGGAAAGCAGCCGTTGAGAAACATGCCTTACCGTGGATTCATGTCCGCAACGAAGGTAATCCGGATGTAACTTTGCTTTACGGAATAGAAGGATTCCCAACTAAGATCATTTTGGATAAAGAGGGCAATATCGTAAAAACGGTTGTAGGAGAAGATCCTGAGTTTTACAAGCATCTGGATGCTTTAATGAAAAAATAGGATAAAAAAGGAACTCTAGAAAACGATAATAAGCAATCGAGGAGAAGCCGGCGTATGTTTGTCAATTTACGCCGGCTTCTCTTGAAAATATGCCGGCTATTCGGAGCAAAACTTTACTTCCTTTTCCCTTGGAAGAAACGCCTCATTTCTTCCGCGCATTCTTCTTCCAGAATACCTTTCTTGACAACAGCTTTTGGATGAAAAGCCTGCGGCGCAAACCGGCTATATCCGCGTTTCTCATCCGATGCTCCATATACTATCGTCGACAATTGCGACCAGCCGATTGCTCCTGCACACATAATACAAGGTTCGACAGTCACATATAAGGTGCAACCCGTCAGATATTTTGCTCCCAACACATTGGTGGCTGCTGTAATGGCAAGCATTTCGGCATGTGCCGTAACATCATTCAAGCGCTCTGTCTGATTGTGTGCCCGAGCTATGATTTTTCCCTGGCAAGTAATGACGGCACCTACCGGAATCTCTCCTTCCTCGGCAGCTGCCTGCGCTTCCTGAAGTGCCTGCTTCATAAAATAGGTATCATCATAAGGATTGATCATCTTCTCATTTCATTTTCATTAAACAATGTCGGATAATCTTCTTCCAGTGTACGTAAAATATGAGACAAAATTGTCTCCCGATACCACCGCGATTTATTTTCTATCTGGTATTTATCAAGATAACGCAGCACGGTTTTATACTCATCATCATTGAGCATAAACGTAATCTTATGAATCCTGGGGTGATTCGGCTGTGCCACTGAATATTTCTTTGTCCGTTTCATGCTGCAAAAGTACAAGGCTTCGTGGAAATACAAAAGAATAATCTGTATATTTGCGAAAAACCGATTATGGCAGAAAGGAATAATACAGGAAAAGAAGGAGAATCGGAAGCTCGTGTCTATCTGGAAAAGCTAGGATATCAGATTCTGCATACCAACTGGCATTTTCATCACTACGAACTGGACCTTGTGGCTGTTTACGACGGAGAATTAATTGTAGTAGAAGTCAAGACCCGTTCCGTCGGCTGCCTGTTGCCTCCCGAAGAAGCTGTCGATCGCAAGAAAATCAGACGCATCGTTGCGGCTACAGATGCTTATATCCGGTATTTCAATTATCGTCTTCCCGTTCGCTTCGATATTATTACAATGCAGAAAGAAAACGGACGCTACTCAGTCCAAGAGCATATCGAAGATGCCTTTTATGCCCCAATACACTGAACTTATTTCTGGAACAAGGCATGTTTATCCTAAAATCCCGTAGCAAATTAATTGTTTGACAACTGTGGTAAAGCTTTATCATATATGTGGTAAAGCTTTTTGACAGATATGAAAAAGCTTTTCGACAACTGTGCTAAAGCTACTTTCTAACGGATTTTTTATATTTCTCCCCCAAAATATCGGACAGCGAATAAAAAATAATTTCATAGAACCGTACCCGATTGCCTGTTTCGGTTGTCATATAGATAAAAAGTCAAGCATGCACGACCTAACTTATGTAGAACAACAAACACGAAAAAGAATGAAACAACTTGAAATACACAGATGGGTACGGAGCATCCTTTGCATCGCACTCTTTTTATCCTGGATTCCGTTCCTGCAGGCACAGGAAAAACGACTGATTGACCTGGAACTGAACGAAGTTCCATTGTCAACGGCCTTACGCCAACTGGAACGTGAAGGAGGAAAGAACATCTTGTTCGTCAATGACGAAGTAGAAGCTTACCGGGTAACGGTCCGTATCCAAAAGCAGCCATTGGCGGAAGCTATCCAGCTCGTATTGAAAGACAAGCCGTTTATCTGTCTGGAACGGCAGGACTATTTCGTTGTACAACGGATGGATAAGAACAAGAAAGTAGAATATATCCGGGGGAAGGTTGTCAACGAACAAGGAAAACCTATTCCGTATGCCAATGTATTGGTCTTACAAGCCGGAGATTCTACCTTTGTAAACGGTTGCGTTACGGAAGACGACGGAACATTTCTCCTACCCGATCCGTATACCGATCATTATTTATTGCGGGTAACGTATGTAGGTTATCAGTCCCAAACAGTTACTTGCATGGCCGAGAATTATCTGCAGATGCGACCGCAAGAGAACCAACTGAAAGAAGTCACCGTAACGGCAACCCGTCCACTGGTAGAAAGGAAGAACGGAGCTTATCTGACACATATCACCGGCACACCGCTTTCTCTGATGGGTTCAGCAGCAGATATGATCGGACATCTGCCTTTCGTGACAGGATCAGACGGAAATTATTCGGTCATCGGACGAGGTACGCCCGAGATTTATATCAACGGACGAAAGGTGCGTGACAACTCTGAGCTTTCACGTTTACAGGCCAATGAAATCCTTTCGGCAGAAATCATTACCACTCCCGGCGCCCGGTATGCGTCGGATGTCAAGGCGGTTATCCGAATCCGCACCATCCGTCAGCGCGGACAAGGACTCAGCGGCAGCTTTTATGCGGATTACAACCAAGGCCATGCAGGAAAAGGGAACGAAGGCATCACTTTGAATTACCGAACCGGCGGACTGGACATCTTTGCCAAGACTTACTTTCAGGAATCTAATTCGTATAGTACCAACCAAACTATCACCCAAATGCAGACATCTTCCCTTTGGGAAAGCCATTCGGATCAAAAAACGACCGGACGAGACAACTACTTCAACGGGGAAATCGGATTGAATTACGAACTGAACGAGAATCAGTCTCTAGGAGTACGATATGCACCGGAACAGAACATCGGCGAATATCAGAACACCTCTATCAGTTCCACCGATATGTATCGGGACGGCGTATTGGTTGACCAACTGGAATCGGATGCCCGTAATACCGGAAAGAAAGGATTGGAACATGCGGTCAATGCTTATTATACCGGAACTTTCGGGAAATGGGATATCGACTTCAATGCCGATTTCTACCAAGGGAGAAACCGAAACGAACAGATTGTCCTCAACAATGGCGAGACAGACGCCACTTCGACCAACCAGATCAAGAATCGTCTGGTTGCCGCCAAGCTGATCGCCACCACATCCGTATGGAAAGGAAATCTCTCCTTTGGAACAGAAGAAACCTGGACCGACCGCCGCGACTGTTTTGAGCAAGACGGCTTCTCGGCCGATGCCGACGACCATATCCAGCAAACCATTGCTTCTGCCTTTGCCGATTATTCCTTGGAATTAGGAGCATTCAGCCTGCAAGCCGGATTACGGTATGAATACCAAAAGACACATTATTACGAAGCAGGTATCTTTCAGCCCTCACAAAGTCCGGACTATCATCATGTCTTGCCGGTGGTTTCTGTTTCCTATCGGAAAGGCGACTGGAATGCCGGCTTAGGCTTCAAGCTAAACAAAATCAATCCGGATTATACTATGCTATCAAGTGCCATTTCTTATATCAACAAGTATCAATACAGCAACGGGAATCCGCATCTGGTCCCGCAAATACATCGAAACCTTTCTTTGGATGGCGGTTGGAAATGGATCAATATCTCCCTATTTTATGATCATACGTTGGATATGTACACCTCATACCTCAAGCCTTACCATGATGAGACCCATCCGGGCGTTTCTCTTCATACAAAAGCAAGTATTCCACATACCTATGCATATGGTGGAGGAATCTACGCCAGTCCTAAAATCGGTTGTTGGCAACCCAACATCAGTGCCGATGTTTTCTGGTTTCACTCGGATGCACGTTCGTTAGGAATCGAGCAGTTCTGGAACGAACCTCAGTTTAGTTTCCAACTCGACAATAATTTCTTGTTGCCTCAAGGCTGGTATATCAATCTGACTGGAAGTATCAATACACAGGCCAAGCAGAGTTACGCCATCTTCAGTCGGCAAGGAAGGGTAGATCTCCGCATCTCCAAAACATTCCTGCCGGACCAAAGTTTACAAATATCATTCGTAGGATATGACCTGTTCCGCACGGCCAAACGGACTCGTTTCGAACATATCTATGGAGACCGAACAAACACGTATGCCGACGGTTACATGGACAGCCAACGCATCGGAGTGCGTGTCAGCTATAAATTCAATGCAACCAAGAGCAAGTACAAAGGTTCAGGAGCCGGACAAAGCGAGAAGAGCCGTCTGTAAAGGCCGTATTGGCTATCTGAGCAGGAAAGCGTATCTTTGCCGCCGGACAGAAAACGAATGTGAATGATTTGGAAAAAGAAGACCGACGATAAGACAACCGCTTTCGAGGGTTTGTTCCGTCAGCAATACCCGCCTTTGGTACGGCATGCTACGCAGCTTTTGGGCGATCCGGAAGAAGCAAGGGATGTGGTGGGTGAAGCCATGGAACAAGCCTGGCAACGGTGGGACACATTGGCTGAAGCACAACGTGCCTCATGGCTTTTTACTACGGTCCGACATCTGGCTCTTAACCGGCTCAAGCACCGGCAAATAGTAACCGATCATGCGGAAGCCATCCGCGAAGCAACGGTATTCGATCTGCAAGCCCAGTATTGGGAACACGAACGCCTGCTTCGTCAGGCCGAAGCAGTTGTCAAAGCTTTAGGTGAACCCACGCGGACGATTGTACGCCTCTGCTATTTCGAGCAAAACACCTACCGGGTAGCCGCCGAAAGGCTGGGTATCAGTCCGGATACAGTCAAGAAACATATCTCCAAAGCCTTGCGTGCCTTACGTGAAGCCTTGGGGAAGAAAGGAGATGAACGATGAACGACGAAGAAAAGAACATGTATAGCGACGAAGACCTGCGTCTGCTTCAGGTATTGGGCGAAGCAGCAGGCGAGCAACCTTCGGCCGAAGATACCGAAAAGGCATGGCAGCAATTCCGGCAACAACACCGGCAACGTCAGAACAACCGATATATATGGGCCAGCGTGGCAGCAGCCGTGGTCTGTCTCCTCGCTTTAGGCCTTCCTTTCGTTGGGGAACGGACGAACGAGCGCCCCATCAAACTCTATGCTGCCTTGGATGTACCTTCCAAAACGACAACCGTCGAAGCGGGTGATTCCATCGTTCTTTCCACACCTCCGGAACAAACGGCCGAAGTCCGGCTTTCCGACGGAACACGGATTATCTTGGGAGCGAACTCTCGTCTGGCATATCCTCGTTCGTTTGCCTTGGATGCTCCACGCGAAGTCCGATTGTCCGGCGAAGCCCGCTTTGAAGTTGCACACGATGCGGATCATCCTTTTTGGGTAATATCAGGTGAAATGCGTACCGAAGTACTGGGAACCGTCTTCGATGTGAACGCCTATCCTGGCAGTCGTGCCCGGGTCATCCTCTACGAAGGGCATGTACGAATCGGCCATCAGCAGGAACAACTCGACATTCATCCGGGACAACAGGCAGTATTGCAAGACAACCGCCACTTGAATATCACCAGCGTCAACCTGAAACAAGCCGGCAGCTGGACAGAAGGCCTCTTCGATTACGATAATATGCCACTGGGAGAAGTGATGAAACATATCGGCACGTGGTACAACGTCAGTATCACAGCCCAATCAGAGTCTTTCTTGGAGCGTCGCATCCATTTCCGTTTCCCGCGCACGGCTTCTCTTAACGAAGTCGTCACCGCACTGAACGATCTAGGTGTAGCCCGCATCACCTTCCATCATCAGACTTTGCAGGTAGAGAAAACCTGATCTGCTGCCTGCAAAGACTATCAAAACACATCCAAAATGGTTTGCTCCATTAATAGCTGGAAGCATAAACCTGTAAATGAAAATATTTGTACAAAAAAAGGTTGGAAATGGTAAATTAATTTTTACTTTTGTGACTGTATTGAAAAGAAAGATAGTTCTGACGAAACTAAATTTCTTTTTAATGCTAAAAAAGGATATTAGATAGTTTGTTCATAATATCGCCAAGCTAGTGGATCTTGAGAAGTTAGATCAAATTATGTTTTTTATGAAAATCAGTTATGAGTAAGATGATAAATGAAGGGATGAATTTGGGCGAACAACTTAGTTTCGTCAGTACTCTGACGATTTTTCCTGATAACATAAACCGAATTACAGTCGTAATTCCTCCTTTACAGGGGTGCAAGGCCCGAATTACGGTCGTAATTCCTCTTTTGTAGGGGTGTGAAAGCCTAATTACGGTCGTAATTCTCCTTTTGCAGGGGTGCGAAACCCCAATTACGGTCGTAAATCCTCTTCTGCAGGGGTGCAAAGCCTGAATTACGGTCGTAAATCATGTGAAAGTTAAAAATATTAACACTTAAAGCTTCAAAATATGAGAAAGAAGTATATCAAAGTAGAAAATATAAGTCTCCCGAGGCTTTCGCACGCCGAGTTTATCAACTTCATGGAGCGTTTCCTGGCCTTGCTTCCGTTGGAAGCCGAAGAAGCGGCCGAGGAAGGCGATCCGATGGGGGCACCTAAAGTGGGTATTACGGCTGAACAGATTGAGGAAGCCAAAACATATCTGTCGGAGATGAACGATCTCAACCGCGAGACGAAGGTCAAGGCAGAAACGAAATCGAAAGCGGAAATCGACCGCCAGCGTGATGCGCTTTGGACAGCCATTATTCAACGGATCCTGACCTCGCGCAACGTGCCGATACCAACCGAAAGCGCGGCTGCCGAGAAACTCTACATCGTAGTGAAACCTTATACGGGAATGAATCGCCTACCTAGTAACCAGCAGACAGAAACGGTGAAAGGCTTGCTTACCGACTTGAACAAGCCGGAGATTCAGGAAGCAATCACGACCTTGGGGCTGGAGAACTACATCGACGAGCTATCGGCTTGCAACGAGCAGTATGAGGCACTGGTGAAAGGAGCGGATGTGGCACGTGCCGTTGCCAACCTGGGGAACAAGAGTGATGTCTTGCGCCGGCAACTGATGGATCTTTACCGCGAGATGGCAGACTTTGCTTTCGCTACCAATCTTTTGCATGAGACGGAAGAATCCCTCTATTTCTTATCCGGATTGAACGGCTTGATTCGCGATGTTGAGACGGCCTATAACCTGCGCGACAAGGCAAAACATACCTCGACCACCACGCCGGAAAAACCGGAAGATGGCGATAAAGGGGAGGGCGGTTTGGAATTCGTCCCGGTAGAATAAAATATGAATCAATATGTTTTCTCCCGTTGCGAAACGCGGGAACATGAATCAACAGAGAGGAGAAAGACTTCGGTCTTTTTCCTCTTCTTTTTTACGATTATCAAAGCCTTTCTGCAAAATAAGAAGACAAGCATCCTATAAATTCCGGTTGAAATATCTTTCCTATATTGTGATATCTGCGCTTTATTCTCTATTTTTGTCAAAAAATAAAAAACATATGGCTGACAATATGGGGGAACATCTTTTGAACCGGATCAATTATCCGGCCGATTTGCACCAGCTTTCCGAAGAACAGCTGCCGGAAGTCTGTGCTGAATTGCGTCAATATATCATCGATGTTTTGTCGGAGAACCCGGGACATCTGGGAGCCAGCCTGGGAACAGTGGAGTTAACAGTAGCCCTGCACTATGTATTCAATGCGCCCTATGACCGGATTGTTTGGGACGTAGGTCATCAGGCTTATGGGCATAAAATTCTGACAGGACGGCGGGAAGCCTTTCATACGCTGCGTAAATTCGGAGGCATTAGCGGATTTCCTAACCCGGCAGAAAGTGAATACGATGCGTTTATCGCAGGACATGCTTCCAATTCTATCTCGGCGGCCATGGGTATGGCGGTGGCTTCTGCCCTGAAACACGAAGACCGGCATGTGATTGCTGTGATTGGTGATGGAGCCATGACTGGTGGCCTTGCTTTCGAAGGCTTGAATAATGCTTCGGTAAACCCCAATAACTTATTGATTATCCTCAACGACAATAATATGGCCATCGACCACAGTGTCGGTGGACTGAGTCAATACCTGGTAGATATTACTACCAGCCAGGCATACAACAAGATGCGTTATGATGTTTATCGCGGCTTAAAGAAGATCAAACTGATCGATGACGACCGGCGAGACAACATTCTCCGTTTCAATAATAGTCTGAAAGCCCTGCTGACCCAGCAACACAACCTGTTCGAAGGCTTTAGTATCCGCTACTTCGGTCCGGTCGACGGACACGATGTAGGCTATCTTGTCAAATTGCTGAACGACATTAAAGACATGAAGGGGCCAAAGCTCCTGCATATCAAGACCAAGAAGGGCAAAGGTTTCAAGCCGGCTGAGGAATCAGCTACGGAATGGCATGCTCCGGGTCGTTTCAACAAGGAAACAGGTGAGCGCATTATTGTACACAAACTGAATGAGCCTCAGCTCTATCAGGATGTCTTCGGGCACACGCTGGTAGAACTGGCTGAAAAGGACAAACGTATCGTAGGCATCACACCGGCCATGCCAACGGGTTGTTCCATGACATATATGATGAAGGAATTTCCAGACCGGGCTTTTGATGTCGGTATTGCCGAAGGACATGCCGTGACTTTCTCTGCCGGACTGGCAAAAGAAGGGATGATTCCTTTCTGTAACGTCTATTCCTCTTTCATGCAGCGGGCTTACGACATGGTCATTCACGATGTAGCTCTTCAGAAGTTACATCTGATTCTTTGCCTGGACCGTGCCGGACTGGTGGGAGAAGACGGAGCAACACATCATGGTGTGTTCGATCTGGCCTATTTGCGTCCGATTCCAAATCTGGTTATTTCGTCACCCCTGAATGAATGGGATTTACGAAACCTGATGTATACTGGCTATATGATTCCTGACGGACCGTTTGTAATCCGCTATCCACGTGGTAAAGGAGAGAAAAGCGACTGGCGGAATGAAATGCAAATCCTTCCCATCGGGAAAGGCAGGAAATTACGCGATGGCCATGACATTGCTGTCCTGACGATAGGCCCGATCGGTAATGAAGCCATCAAGGCGATCAACCAAGTTGAACAGGAAGGTATTTCGGTAGCTCATTATGATATGATTTATTTAAAGCCACTCGACGAAGAGTTGCTGCATGAAGTAGGGAAAAAGTTCAGCCGCGTGGTTACCATTGAGAACGGAGTCATCACCGGAGGTTTAGGCAGTGCCGTTCTGGAATTTATGGCAGATCACGGCTATACTCCCCAAGTGAAACGGATCGGTGTTCCGGATCGCTTTATTGAACATGGTTCCATACCGGAACTGTATAAACTATGTGGCATGGACGCAGACAGCATTGCCGGTGTCATCCGGCAAATGTGCACCGTATCCGACCAATGAGAAAACAACCCTTGAACACTAAGAACAAAATGAAGTATGAAAATCGTTATAGCAGGAGCCGGTGAGGTAGGAACTCACCTGGCGAAAATGTTATCTCAGGAAAATCATGATATTGTGCTGATGGATCCTAAAGAGGAACGCCTCAGCACGATGAGTTCGACAATGGAAATTCTTCCCGTTGTAGGTAATCCTACTTCCCTGAAAGATCTGGAGGAAGCAGGTATCCGAAAGACCGATTTGTTTGTGAGTGTCACACCGGAAGAAACGACCAACATTGCCGCCTGTATCCTGGCACATAGCCTGGGAGCTCATAAGACATTTGCCCGCATCAACAACTATGAGTATTTACAGCCTAAAAACAAAGAGCTCTTTGAGAAGCTGGGAATTACATCGATGATCTACCCGGAAATGTTGGCTGCCCGCGAAATCGTCACGGCAGTCAAGCGCCCGTGGGCCCGTCAATATTGGGAACTTTTCGGCGGAGCCCTGATTCTGATTGGCGTGAAAGTTCGTGACAATGCTCAAATTGTCAATAAAATGCTTTCGGAATTGCTGATGGAACAGAAGTTCTATCACATTGTAGCCATCAAGCGAAAGAATGAAACCATCATTCCTCGTGGTAATGATCATATCGAATCGGGCGATCTCCTTTTCTTTACAACAACCAGAAACTATATAGAAGATGTACGCCTGCTGGCCGGGAAAAAGAATCCGGAAGTCAAGAAGGTGATCATCATGGGTGGCAGCCGTATCGCCTTACGTGCCTGTCAGTATTTGCCGAATAACATCCGGGTAAAAGTGATTGAGACGAACAAGGAAAAGAGTTATCGTATCGCTGAGGCGGTGCCGGGAAATGTATTAATCATTAATGGTGACGGCCGCGATATGGATCTGTTGATGCACGAAGGCATTCAGGACGCACAAGCCTTCATCGCCCTAACAGAAAACTCAAGCACAAACATATTAGCCTGTCTGGCAGCCAAACGGTTCGGTGTTTACCGGACTGTAGCCAAGATTGAGAATATCGACTATATTCCTTTGGCAGAAAGCATGGATATCGGCTCGGTCATCAACAAGAAACTGATCGCTGCCAGTCATATTTACCAATTTCTGCTGGATGCCGACGTTTCGAATGTCAAATGTCTGACCTTTGCCAATGCCGACGTGGCCGAACTGGTTGCCCGACCGGATTCCAAGATCACGAAAAAAGTGGTACGCGACTTACGTCTGCCTCGTGATATGACGTTAGGAGGACTGATCCGAAACGGTAAACCAATGATGATCGATGGTGATACCCAGATTCAAGCCTACGACCATGTGGTTGTCTTCTGTCTGGATACAGCTATGCGTAAACTGGAAGATTACTTCAACTGATCGTAAAAGACATCGCTTATGTTGAATGTACGTTTCATATTCAAGATGCTTGGGTTGATGTTCATCCTCGAGACCTTATTCATGCTGATGGCTCTTGCTGTCGCGTTTATCTACCAAGGCGATGATGTAGAACCATTAGCCCTTTCAAGTGGCATTCTGTTCGGATTCGGTGTACTTTTCTATCTGTTTGGAATACGGGCCAACGAACATTCGGCCGGACGCCGGGAAGGAATGCTCATTGTAACACTCACCTGGACACTGCTTTCTCTTTTCGGGATGTTACCTTTCTATTTAGGAGGTTATGTCGACAGCATTGCTGATGCCTATTTCGAAACCATGTCTGGTTTCACAACCACGGGTTCTACAATCCTGACCGATATTGAAGCTTTACCCAAAGGTATCCTTTTCTGGCGCAGCCTGACGCAATGGCAGGGTGGCATGGGTATTATTGTCTTTACCGTTGCTCTGATGCCTATTTTTGGTGGTGGAGCCAGTCAGATGTTCGATGCCGAAACTCCAGGAATCACTCACGAGCGTTTCCGTCCCCGAATTACCCAGGTTGCCAAACGCTTATGGGGTATTTATTTATTCTTCACCCTCTTACTGACCGGACTTCTCTGGATCGGACCGATGAACTTATATGATGCGATCAATCATGCTATGACCTGTATGGCCACCGGAGGATATTCCACCAAGAATGCCAGCATCGCTTATTGGAATTCGGCCTATGTTGAATATATAATAGCGATCTTCATGTGTATCGGATCAACCAATATGACTTTGATCTACTTCTTTTTGAATGGGCGTTTCGGGAAATTACTGAAAGATGAAGAAACCCGCTGGTTCTATTCCATTCTAGTTATTTCTACGCTCATCGTCATGGCGTGGGTTTACTTCAAAGGAATTGTTACGGATCCGGAAGAAGCATTCCGTGAATCTTTCTTCCAAGTGACAACCTTGATTTCGACCTGTGGTTATGCAACTGTTGATTTTATCCCTTGGGGACCGTTCTTCTGGATGGTCGCTCTGATGCTGATGGTTGTCTGCGGTTGTGCCGGATCAACTTGTGGAGGATTCAAGATGGGACGAGTTGTTATTCTGGCAAAAAATGTAGTAAATGCCTTCAAGAAACAAACTCATCCGCACGCAGTACTTCCCGTACGTGTAAACGGACATGTTATTTCCACCGACATTGTCAATCGGGTACTGGCATTTGCGTTCATCTATATTTCCTTAATCTTTGCCACGGCATTCTTTCTGATGCTCGATGGAGCTGGCTTTGAAGAAGCGGTAGGAACAGCTACTTCGGCCGTCAGCAATACCGGACCAGGTCTTGGTATTTACGGTCCTGTCGGGAACTTCTCCAGTTATTCAGATTTAAGCAAGTGGGTTTTGTCGTTTGTGATGATGACCGGACGTCTGGAAATATTCACGGTACTGACCATCCTGTTACCTGGATTCTGGAAACAATAACAATCCTTGTCCCTGGCAACAACGAATCTGACATACAAGATAAACGAGAACCGATAGCAAAATACGTGAATTTCCAAATCGATTCTCGTTTATTTTGGAAAAGACAGAAAAACGACTGATTTTTTTTGGTATAAGATATACGTTTTGAATGATTCTGCCGTTATATACTATACGATAGAATCATAAATATAACCATCGCTCGTCGGCATCCTGCTTTAAATGAATGCAAGGAAAACCTAACGGATAAAGAGAAATCGGGCGAAAGACTAAACAACTGGAATAAAGAATGATTGACTATATAAAAGGCGAAATTGCCGATTTAGCGCCAGCACGCATGGTAATGGAATGCTACGGCATAGGCTACGAAATAAACATTTCATTAACCACCTTTACGGCCTATCAGGGGAAAAAGGAGGGAAAAATCTTTGTCTATGAGGTGATTCGCGAAGATGCTCACCTGTTGTATGGATTCGCGACAGTTCTTGAACGGGAATTGTTCCTCTTACTTACGTCCGTCTCGGGTGTCGGTCCGAATACAGCACGTATGATATTATCTTCTTTTCAGCCGACCGAACTGATTCAGGTCATCGCGTCAAAGGATGAAACAGCCCTTACTTCCGTCAAAGGAATCGGACTAAAAACAGCCCAACGTATTTTGGTTGATCTGAAAAACAAAGTGAAATCGATGGAGGCATTAGCCCCGGCAGCAACCTCAAATACAAGAGCTGTTCCTCAGACAGAAGTAGCCGAAGAAGCAGTAGCAGCCCTTGTCATGTTGGGATTCCAGAAAGCAGCTTCCCAGAAAGTGGTTACGTCAATCCTCAAAAATGATCCGACTTCGCCTGTCGAACAGGTAATCAAGTCGGCACTTAAAATGCTTTAATGAAACGAAATAGCAAATATATCATACTGGTCTGTTCGTTTATCTTGATAAGTAGCTTATGGGCCTTGAACGCAGATTTCCTGGCATCATCCCGATTCTTGCCGGAATTTGAGTTGGAAGCTCCTGCGCCCCAGGTTCCGGATACGATTCCTCCCCGATTCCCCGTATCCAAAACAACAACGGAAGAATACCAGGATCTGCTGAAAAAGTCGCCAGCCGACCTGAAAGATCCGGAAAACATCAAGACAACCATTGAATATGATATCAAGACCGGTACTTATATTGTCCGCACCAAGTTAGGGGATATGGAATTGGGTACTCCAATGACATTAACCCCCGAAGAGTATCAGGACTATAGCATGCAGCAGTCTTTGCAATCCTATTTCCGTGAAAAGAATGCGGAAGAGTTCGAGAAGGAAGTTAACAAGAAGTTCAATATCACCGATATGCAGTTCGACTTAGGACCAGCTGAACGTATCTTCGGTAAAGGAGGCGTACGAGTAAAGACACAAGGTTCTGCCCAGTTGTCTATCGGACTGAAAACCAACAAGACGGACAACCCGTCGCTCCCGATCCGTTCGCGTAAACAAACATCATTCAATTTCGACGAAGATGTGCAGCTGAATGTTCAGGCGTCTGTCGGAAGTAAGGTGAATTTCGGTATGAACTACAATACTGAAACCTCTTTCGACTTCGACTCTAAGCAGTTAAAACTGGCTTATACGGGAGAAGAAGATGAGATTATCAAGTCGATCGAAGCCGGAAATGTCAGTATGACAACCAGTAATTCGCTGATCAATGGTGGAGCAGCGTTGTTCGGTATGAAGGCAGATCTGCAATTCGGAAAGTTACGTGTTAACGCTTTACTCGCCCAACAGGAATCCGAATCCAAAACGGTCAATTCCAAAGGTGGCGTACAGACGAAACCGTTTGAAATTACGATCGACAACTACGATGAGAACCGTCACTTCTTCATTGCCCAATATTTCCGCGACCGGTATGACCAAGCACTTGAGAAATTGCCCCGTGTCAATTCAGCCGTTACTATCAACCGTGTGGAAGTCTGGGTAACCAATAAACAGGGGAATTATGATCAAGCCCGCAACATTGTCGCCTTTTCCGATTTAGGAGAAAACAGACACATCAGTAATCCTCAGTTTTCTCCGCAAGGAAGTTCTGAATTACCGAGTAACGAGTCAAATACTTTATATCAGACGATTGTTAACAGCTATCCGGATGCCCGTGAGATCAGCAAAGTAACCCAGACTTTCAATGGTGTGCTGGAAGGCGGACGTGATTACGAGAAAATAGAAAGTGCCCGCTTATTGAATGAGTCTGAATATACCATTAACAAACAGCTTGGATACATTTCTTTAAACACCCAGCTACAGCCGGACGATATTTTGGCCATTGCCTACGAATATACCAGTGGCGGAAAAGTATATCAGGTGGGTGAATTTTCGAGTGATAATACCAACAATACAACCACCTGTCTGTACCTGAAGTTATTGAAAGGCTCCAACATGTCACCGAAAATGCCTTTCTGGGACTTGATGATGAAAAACGTCTATTCTCTGAATGCCTATTCGGTCCAGAAAGAGAAATTCCAGTTAAACATCTTATATCAGAACGATACTGTAGGTACTGCCGTCAATTATATATCGGAAGGAGCTATCAAAGATCAGATTCTGTTGAAAGTCATGAACCTGGACCGATTGAATTCACAGGAAGAAGCTCACTCGGATGGTTTCTTCGACTTTGTAGACGGTTATACCATCATGGCTGATAAAGGTAAGATCATCTTCCCGGTGGTGGAACCTTTCGGCTCACATCTCCGCAAGAAAATCGGGAATGATGCCATAGCTGATAAGTATGTCTTCCAGGAATTGTATGATTCTACCCTGACTGCTGCCCGCCAGATTGCTGAAAAGAACAAATTTATCCTGCAAGGTGAATACAAGGCCTCATCAGGAGCAGAAATACAACTCGAAGCAACCAATGTGGCAAGAGGTTCAGTAAAAGTAACAGCCGGAGGAGCTGTGCTGACGGAAAATGTAGATTATACAGTCGATTATGCTTCAGGTATCGTCACCATCCTGAATGAAAATATTATATCAAGTGGTACTCCTGTCAGCGTAAGTCTTGAAAACCAATCGACTTACAATATGCAACGAAAGACAATGATGGGTGTTGACCTGAACTATCAGTTTACTCCTGATTTCAGTTTAGGAGCCACCTTGATGCATATGTCTGAAATGCCGCTGACGACTAAAACGGTTATGGGAGACGAATCGGTGAAGAATACGTTGTGGGGATTAAATGCTTCGTATAAAGGAGAAAGTCAATGGCTAACAAATATGCTGGACAAGTTGCCGTTGCTCACCTTAACGAAGCCCAGTCAGATTGCCTTTAATGCTGAATTTGCCCAGTTGATTGCCGGTCATTACGAGAATGATTATACAGGCCAGTATTCTTATCTGGATGATTTCGAATCGACCCAGAGTACAATCGATTTGCTGAATCCTTATCCCTGGAACTTAGCAAGTACGCCGTATGATGATGCGGCCACGGCTCTCTTCCCGGAAGCGAGCAGAATCAACGATGTGGAATACGGAAAGAATCGTGCGTTGATGGCCTGGTATTATGTAGATGGAATCTTTACCCGTAAGAACTCCCGTTCATTGCCGAGTCATATTACGAAAGATGACTTGTCGAATCACTATGTACGTGCTGTCCAGACAACCGAATTATTCCCGAACCGGGATATCAGTATCAATGAAGATAATCAGTTGTCTGTATTGAACGTCGCTTATTATCCCAATGAACGCGGTCCGTATAACCTGGATGCACAAGGTGTTAATTCGGACGGAACATTGACAAACCCCGAAAAACGCTGGGGCGGTATTATGAGAAAGATCGATCAGGTTGATTTCGAGACAGCGAATATCGAATACATCGAATTCTGGTTAATGGATCCTTTCATCTATAACGCCAATACAGCACAAGGAGGTGATTTGTATTTCAACTTGGGAGATATTTCCGAAGACATCCTGAAAGATGAAAAGAAGTTCTTCGAGAACGGTCTTCCGGTAGACGGAGATATGAGTCAGGTTGACACCACCGTCTGGGGTAAAGTTCCGAAACAGCAAAGTACAGTGTATGCTTTCGATAATACGTCTGGCGCCAGAAGCTTGCAGGATGTCGGATTAAATGGTCTGTCATCTGAAGAAGAATTGAACTTCCCGACTTATCAGCAATTCTTGTCGGAACTGACACCCCGGCTTTCTGCTGAAACACTGGAGAAAATGACAAGCGATCCGCTGTCTGTCCTGAATAACCCATCTGGAGATAAGTTCCATTATTTCCGTGGTTCAGACTATGATGCACAGCAACTGGACATCCTGAGCCGATACAAACGATATAATGGTACGGAAGGAAACTCGGAAGAATCAACGGAAGCATACAACACGGCTTCCCGGACGACACCTGATGTAGAAGACCTGAATCAGGACAATACATTAAATACAAACGAGAAGTATTTTGAATACAAAATCTCGCTTCGTCCGAAAGACATGCAGGTAGGATCGAATTATATCGTCAATATCCAACCGGTTTCAGTTCCTTTAGCAAACGGAACAACCGAAAATATTAACTGGTATCAGTTTAAAGTGCCTATTAAGCAATACCAACGTAAGGTCGGCTCCATCGAAGACTTCAAGACAATCCGCTTTATGCGTATGTATATGACCAACTTCAAGGAATCAACCATTCTCCGTTTTGGTACTTTTGAACTGGTTCGAGGTGAATGGCGTACGTACGAAGGTGATCTTTCTAATTCAAATGTACCTGTAGCTGATGGAACCTTAGAGGTCTCTACGGTAAACATTGAAGAGAACAGCAAGAGAACTCCGGTCAACTATGTATTGCCGCCGGGCGTATCCCGTATGCGCGACCCAAGTCAACCGCAGATCCGACAAGAGAATGAGCAGTCTTTGTCATTAAAGGTTACTGACTTAGCTTCTCAGGATGCATTAGCCGTTTATAAGAGTACCAGTTACGATTTGCGTCAATACAAACGGATGCAATTATTCAGCCACGCCGAAGCATTCATCAATGATGCAACAGCATTAGCCGATGGTGAACTATCCGTCTTCTTGCGTTTGGGTTCAGACTATAAGAACAATTACTACGAATATGAAGTTCCTCTGAAACTGACTCCTGCAGGTACGTATAGCGATGGTTCGGAAACCGTATGGCCGTCTCAGAACTTATTGGACATTCAATTAGAGACACTGACCAACTTAAAGCTGAACCGGAACCGGGCCAAACGACAAGGCCAGAGCGGAGTAACTTATCAGACGGTTTATTCGGAATATGATCCGAACAATACCCGTAATAAAATCAGCATCGTGGGTAACCCCAGTCTGGCTGAAGTGAAAGTGATCATGATCGGTGTCCGGAATAATTCGCGTGAGACCAAGAATGCCGAAATCTGGGTAAACGAATTACGTCTGACCGACTTCAACGAAGAAGGCGGCTGGGCTGCTAATGCTTCTTTGAATGTTGCCTTATCAGATCTGGGTACAGTCAACTTTGCCGGACGCGTTGAAACGGCAGGGTTCGGAGCGTTGGATCAATCGGTCAATGAAAGACGATTGGACGACTACTCTCAATACAGTGTTTCTACTTCGTTGGAGTTAGGTAAATTCTTCCCCGAAAAAGCCAAGGTAAGCATTCCTTTCTATTATGCTTATTCAAAGGAGACAACGACTCCGAAGTATGATCCGTTAAATCAGGATATCAAGATGAAGGATGCTTTGGATAACGTAGAGACACAGGCTGAAAAAGATTCTATCAAGAATTATTCTATTGACCGGACTACAATCAAGAGCGTATCATTCAATAATGTCAAAGTAGATATCCAAAGCAAGAATCCGATGCCGTATGATCCGGCCAACTTCTCGTTAAGCTATTCTTATAGCGAGAACAGTAAACAGAATCCGGAAACGGAATATGAACGGACCAAAGACTGGAACGGTAGCTTTGCTTATAACTATACCCCATACGCAAAGCCATTCCGTCCTTTCCAGAAAATGAAACAGAACAACGGATATACCAAATATCTCAAACAGTTCTCGTTGAATTATCTGCCTTCGAACATCAGTTTCCAGACAACATTGATGCGTAATTATTACGAATTACAGCTGCGCGATCTGACCAGCCAGCAATATACCGGAGGAAAGAATAATATTCCGGTTTCATTCAGTCAGGAGTTTTATTGGGACCGGGCTTTCAGCTTACGCTGGGACTTTACCAATAACCTGTCGGTTAATTTCACGTCAGGAACGAATGCCCGTATCGAGGAACCGTATGTACAAGTCAACAAGCAATTGAATCCGGACGGATATAAAGTGTGGAAAGACTCGGTGATGCAAAGTATCAAAGATCTGGGTACGCCGCTGAAATACGACCAGCAGTTTACAGTAACCTGGAATCTTCCACTGCAATATATTCCGGTACTCGACTGGGTGAACAGTTCGGTTACTTATGACGCTACCTACAACTGGGAACGAAGCGCTGAAATTGAAGGAGACGATCCGATTGGTAATGTAGTCAAGAATCAGCGTCAGATTAACGGACAAATGAACCTGAACTTGCAGAGCCTGTATAACAAGAACAAGTATCTGAAGAAGATCAACCAGAAGTTCAATACGTCTTCACGCAATAACAACCAGAAGAAGAAAGTGAAGAAAGAGGTAAAGCTGGAGAAAGACATCGTCCTGAATCCGGATAGTGGTACCATCGTACAGCACGGTATGTTTACCAAGAAACTGCGCATTACGGCGCGTGGAGCCGACGGTAAAGTATATGCCATCAAATTCAAGCCGATCAATTATGCACAGGTGATGATTCTCAACAAGGATACGGCACATCTGAAACTGACTATCAAGCCAGGTCCTTCGGGTAGTGAGGAAATGTGGAACAAATCTATTGAATATGCGACCCGCTTCGCCATGATGTTAAGACGTATCAACATTCAATATACAACCAGCGACGGTATGATGTTGCCAGGCTTCTTGCCGGAAGTAGGCGACATGTTCGGACAGTCGCGCTCCAGCATCGGCATGGCTCCTGGACTGGGCTTTGCTTTCGGAGGTGTAAATCGTAGTTATATCGACTATGCCAACGACCGTGGCTGGCTGATCACCAATGATTCGACGAACATCACACCGGCAATGATCAGCAATGCCCGTAATTTGAATATTAATGCAACTTTGGAACCGATTCCTGGCTTGAAGATCGACTTGAATGCCAACCGGGTTGACACCCGAAATACAGAGGTTCAGTTCATGTATGCGGGCATGCCCGAAACATATAGTGGTAACTTCACAATGACAACCATTGCATTGGGCGGCTCGTTAGGAGGAGGCGGAAGTGCAGATAATAATTATGCGTCCAAGAGATTCGATAATTTCTTGGCTTATCGGGAGATCATCGCTTCCCGAATGGAAAATGCCTATGCACGGACGTCCTATCCGAATTCCGGATTCATTGAAGGAACGGCTTTGGCAAACCGTCCGTATAATCCGGACAATGGTAACGTCAGTCTTAATTCGGCTGATGTTTTGATTCCGGCCTTCTTGGCAGCTTATACCGGAAAAGACCCGTCGAAGGTAGAACTCTCGGCTTTCCCGTCGATCCGCAGTCTGCTTCCGAACTGGAGAATTACTTATAACGGCCTTACCAAGATTCCGCTCTTAAAGCGGTATTTCAAGGACATTACCTTGAGTCATCAGTACAAGGCATCGTATAGTGTAGGTTCATTCTCATCTTTCCTCAACTGGGTGGATGCCGGACAAGACGGATTGGGTTATGTTCGTAGTGTATTGACAGGGAATCCGACTCCTTCTTCGCCTTATGATATCTCGGCAGTCAGCATCACCGACGGCTTCAGTCCGCTGTTGGGTGTAGATGCCACGGCGCTGAATAATATCACCGGTAAAGTAGAATATCGTACAACTCGGAACTTAAACCTGAACATCTCGTCATATCAGCTGGTAGAATCCAACTCCAACGAGTTTGTTATCGGTTTAGGATATAAGTTTGTCGAGTTCAACAAAGTCTTGAAGATGAAGAAAACCCAGAACTTCAGCAACGACCTGACTGTAAGTCTCGACTTCTCATACCGGAAGACGCAGTCGCTGATTCGTAAGATTGAAGAACAGTTCACGCAGGCAACCAGTGGTAACATTGCCAAGACCATTCAGTTCTCTGCCGATTATGGGTTAAGCCGAGCCTTGACGCTGCGAGCCTTCTACGACTTACAAATCAACAAGCCGTTAGTATCAAGCGAGTCCTATCCGACTTCCAATTCCAATTACGGAATCAGTCTCCGGTTCTCGCTGGCACAATGATCCCCCCAACCGATCACAATGTAAAAAGAAGATCCTCTATATAAAAAGAAAACCAACGAGAATCGTTTTTAATTCTCGTTGGTTTTCTTTTTAATTCTCGTTGGTTTAATTTCCCAATAAACCGAAATAGATTAATAACATCCCGTTAAAAATATTGTTTCTACGTATCCAACAATACGATCACCTCTTTCTTCAATCTCGGCAAATGGTTGATTACCATACTCCAAAGAATATCGACAGAAAGACTATCATATCCATGTATAATATAGTTTCGTGCATCAACAATCTTACGGGAATTTGTGATAGGAATCGTTTTATCAACTTTTAAAACACGATTCATCGCTTCACCTATAATCTCAATATTTCTCTCTACAGCACGCCTAAGACAAAGATTACAAGAAAAGTCCTCGAATAATTTGGGTCTATCCCCAAAGAAACTTTCTATTTCCTCAATGGCTGTCAATATATCCTGTAAATATTTCTTCTCCAAATCATCCATAGATCAATGTTTTTGTCGCATCCACATTCTTTTTCAAATATGGATTTCGAATGGTTTGTTCTTCTAGCAAATCGACTTTTCTACCGAGTAACTCTTCCAGTGAATATTTAAAATCAAAGTAATTATCAAAGTAATCTTTCACCTCCGATTTATTGAATGTAACCAATAAGTCCACATCACTCTCTTCATTAAAACGACTGGTAAGTACAGATCCAAACACAAACAATTTGCTTACATTGTACCGCTGGCACAAAGAAGCAATCTTCTGTATGTTATTCCTTATCAAATCCATAAGCATATATAACTTATAGAAACAAAGATAAATAAATCTCCGGAAATTTGAATTCTTATATTCTATTTTCTAAGAAGAAAGAGTTTGATTTCACATCGTCCTTTACCTTTTCACAAAAACCTGCCTACCTTTTCTCTAATATACGCCGGCTTTTGAGTAAAAGACGCCGGCTATTCATCAAAATACGCCGGCTATTTTCAGCTCTCCTAATACGCTGTAAATCAATATTCATTAAAACTATTTTAGAAGCATATCGGACTTCCACCAAAAGGAGGAAAATGATATGCAGACAAAAAAAGAGATTATTTCTGTAACGCAAACCCGATTGCCGTCGTCTTATGGACAAATAAGATTAATAACGGAAATCATGAGAACATTCTTTACAGCATTATTACTGTGTATGAGCTTGGGTTGTTTAGGACAATCCATACAACTGAAAGGAATCATCAAGAACGAAGATAAACAGGCCATTGAATTTGCCAACATCGTTTTACAGACACGCGATTCAAGTATGGTCACCGGCGCTTCTTCGGATGCTAAAGGGCATTTCGAATTAATGAACATCAGTGCCGGAACGTACCGGCTGGTCATCTCAAGTGTCGGTTATCAGACACAAGAAATCTGGCTGACCGACTTGAACCAGTCCCGTAACTTAGGTGAGATTTATCTAGCAGAAGAAGCCTTTGCTCTCGACAACGTCACGGTAACTGCTTCGGCTCAACGAAGCGAAATAGACCGGAAAATTGTCTATCCATCCGAACGCCAGCAAAAGGCCTCGGCCAACGGCGTTGATTTGCTGCAACAACTGATGCTCCCGCGTCTTCAGGTTGATCCGGTAAACAATACCATTCAGATTCCGGGTGACGGTGAAGTACAGTTGCGAATCAACGGCGTGAAAGTAACCAACCAGGAAATCCGAGCCTTACGTCCGGATGAAATCGTCCGGGTGGAATATCATGACAATCCCGGATTGCGTTACGGGAATGCCGAAATTGTAATAGATTACATCGTCCGCCGACCGGAAACAGGCGGGAACTTCGGTATTGACATCATGCAGTCACCGCATGTCGCTTGGGGAAATTACCAGGCCAGCATGAAGATCAACCATAAGAAGTCGGAATTTTCGGCCAATTACTGGGGCGGACCACGCGACTTCTACGGCGCTTATCGGGATAATCAGGAAGACTTCAACCTGGGGAACGGGACGGAACTGCATCGATATGAAAAAGGTGTTCCTTCACACTGGAAGCTGATGCAGCAATGGCTGAACGTAGCTTACAACCTGCAGGACAATAATAAATACCAATTCAACGTATCCCTCAATTATTCCGGGAACAATGTACCTGTCCAGCGTTTCAAAGGACAATTGATCAATCGGACGAATGAAACGGACTATGTAGATATGCTCGACGAGACCAGCAGTCATTACCACCGTCCTTCGCTCGACATCTATTATCAACGCAACCTGAAGAAAGACCAGGTCTTGATCTTCGATGTGGTAGGAACCTATAACAAAGAATTTTCCGATCGCCTTTATCAGGAAAGCCGGGAGAACGATATGCTGACCAATATCCGGAACAAGGTCTATGGAAAGAAATATTCCATCATCGGCGAAGGAATCTACGAAAAGAAACTGGCCAACGGAAACCGCTGGGGAGCTGGTCTGCGTCATACGCATTCCTTTTCCAACAACGATTATATCAACGGACATACATACCGGACGGAAATGCAACAAGGTTCGACCTATCTGTATGGAGAATTCCGGGGAAAGGCGAAGAAGTTAGATTATATGCTGGGTATTGGCGGGACACGCTCGTTCTATCGTCAGGAAGGAAGTGTAGATTTATACCAATATTATACCTTCAATCCGCGACTGACACTGAAATATACCTTCAACGATCGGGCATATCTCCGCCTGCGTTCGTCCATCAGTAATGAAATGCCATCGTTAGGCAACCTGAGTGCCATCGATCAGGTCATTGATTCCCTGCAGATCCAGCGTGGCAACCCGAATCTGGAATCTTATTTATATTATCGGACAAGTTTGGATGGTGAATGGTCGAAAGGAATCTTCCACACCTACTTCAGCATGAGTTATAATTATAAGCCCAACGCTATCATGGACGAGAAGTATGTAGAAGGGAACAAGATCATCCAGACATGGGACAATCAGAAGAACTGGCAATCTCTTACACCAATGGTACAGTTGCGTGTCGGTCCGGTAGCCAATATTCTTCAATTCTCTGTCAGTGGCGGATTGAATCATTACATCAGTAATGGCAATACTTACAAGCACCGGTATTCAAACTGGTGGATGGACGCCAGCATATCAGCCAACTGGAAGAATTTCACCTTCATATATCAGATTATGACCAACCAGAACCGTCTTGTAGGAGAAACAGTCTCAGGAGATGAAAATGCACAAATCCTAATGTTGAACTACAAATGGAAAGACCTGCGTATCGGAGCCGGGGTATTCAACCCGTTTACCAACGATTACAAGACCATCAGTGAAAACTGGAACCAATATGCATCGAGCCATAAGTCCAACCACCTGCAAGAAAGTTCACACATGGCATTTATCACACTGAGTTATAACTTCTCTTTCGGCCGCCACTACAAGTCAGGCAGTAAGAAAGTAAGTAATCAGGATTCTGATTCAGGTATTATGCAGACCGGAAAATAACAGAAGATACAAATGATTCCCATAAAAAAGGCTGCCCCAACCGGTGTCGGG
>ERZ780141.406-NODE-406-length-33191-cov-24.107376_pt1 | contig 33191 bp, 30 predicted proteins | sample MGYA00433080_ERZ780141 | MGnify/ENA primary metagenome ERZ780141 (study PRJEB29588, sample SAMEA2154047) | human gut metagenome | biome: human gut; feature: human-associated habitat; material: faeces | place: Denmark | collected 2008/2010 ... | reverse complement strand
GCAAAAGTAGCGAGGATCTCTCCCCGCTACAATATGCATTTCGTCGGATGCTTACGATGGGGTTGCGGGGACGGTTACACTCAACTTCAACGTCCTGCTCCTCTTACGAACCACGGCCACATCTTCCTGCCATGCACGCACCTGTAGCCCATCCTGCCGTACCCGACTCTCTCCCCAAATCAAGGTAGAGCATACGGATATGCCGCTGTATGCACCTCTGCGGCCATATCCTGTGTCCGTGGTTTGTAAAGAAAAACTACATCTTATCGAACATATCGATACAAACATCCAGCTGCTTTGCGAGTATATGCCAATCATTCGTAGTACTCGATGCTCCGTTTATAGATGTATTGAGGATGCTCTTTGTCATTCTCGTAAACTATTCTTTTTATCCAATTATGATGTTCATCGAATTCGTATTCATAGAGATATATATTCTCGGCTTCGATATATTCTAAACCAAGTGAAGGCTCCATTGTGAGAACAAGCAATAACTGTACATGATCAAGAGATATTAGCTCTTCACGAATATTCGTGGTTTTGAGAATATTCTCATCTTTGTCCCTTTCTATCTTTATGGCTCTGTTCTTGTTTGATCCATTACCTTTCAACGTTATTCTTATAGTTCTGCCTTTGTCATTATAATCAATAATATAGGTGTATTTATCGTGATCATAGATCATTTCAACGATCATCTGATTTTGGGAGTATGAGAAATTTAATGTTCCATATTTATCCCTCTCATCGTTATAACATTCATAGCTGTCGCATTTCTTGATTTTGCCGTTGCTGTATTGAAATTCATTAATTCTATCAATTTCTCCATCCGAATTATATACATTTAAGGTGTGTAAGTTGTTGTCTTTGCCATATTTGAATTTTAGTACCAGACTCGGAGAGTCTTTTAGCTCATCTTCAATCATCCTTATCTGTTCAATCTGATGGTGGGCATTGAATGAATAGAATTCGTTGTAGATGTACTCATCTTCTATGACCTCACCAAACTTGGATTTAGCCTCAAACACCGAAAGATCCACGGACTTCACATTCCCGTGCATATACTCAATTCCGTAGTTGTACTCTTTGTCGTTTGAGCACCCGATGGTGACAAACAACATCGCTAATAGTAGTATGATTGTATTTGATTTCATAATGTAACCGTTTGTTCTCTATTTTAGTTGATATTTGAAAAGTTGTTTAGTCTTTTTGTCCTCTGTCACAATTATATGGATGCTTCCAGCTTTCATTATCGCATCTATTGTTGCTTTGTCCGGATGATCGCGGCTACCGTTTTTTGCCGATATTATGCAAAACTTCTTCGGCTTGTAAAGTTTCTCATCACTATTGAACTTCGACCCGTGATGAGGAACCTGAATAAGGCCTATTCTATCCCAATAATGCTCGTAGAATTTCGCAAGGGCATTATAATTGTCTTGATCTTTAGCATCAAAATCTCCCATATACAAACAATTAGTATGGCAAAAGGACGGAAAATCCCCTAGCTTATGGCATTCTTTATAACACTTTCCTTCATCCTCGCAGTTAATGCTCGAGAATACAGGCATAGAATATAAATTATGGTCCCCAAATATTTTCTTATAGATATTCTTGCACTCATCTAGTCCAAGAGAATTTAATTTGTTGCTTAATAATTCAGAATCTACTTTCCCATCAACTACGACTCCTTGAAAGTCAGGATGGACGTTGATCGCAGAAATTAACTTTTCACGATTATTATTTACGTTATATGGTATGTATAGCCAGTTATCTTTTTTGACTCTGGTAGGGTTATGAATTTCTACCACTCCGGTGGCAGATACCATATCATCAATTTCAAGGTTCTCGAAGTCGATTATTTGTCCATTACGAATGTCATCAAAGGAATCTACAGTCACTAAATAGTCGTTATTCTCGCCATTATAACATTGAGTTAAGAACTCATTCGCAAAACTATGACCGCTACCTGTTTCTATATAATTATAAAGATAGGCCTCAATAAATATGTCCTCTGTGATAACAGGGATGACAAACCTCTTTATCGTGCATTGTTTTGAATTAAGCAAGTAATCCACTCCACATATATGATCATTGTGAAAATGAGACACAAAGAATAGATCAATAACATCATGGTTGAGAAATGTTATATCTATTTCATTCTGTAAAATTGAAGGTGTTTTTGAACCGCAATCATATACTACTGAAAGCGAGGGATCATCGTTGTCCCTTTCGTAAAATCTTTCTGTGTAAAATGCTCCATGCCCGATAGGGTGGAAGATTCGTTCCATTTTGTAATTCATAATTGTTGCTGTTATGAGAAATTGTTATTGACGAGTACTTTTCAAAACTTTAAACCGTTGTTTTCCTTGTCTATAATCAACTCTTTGAATATTTGTATTAATTCCCCATTATATGTTAAGTTGTAGATGCACTCGGGATTCTGCTCCTCAAATTTCCTAATTGCTTCTTTGGACAAATCATTGTGAAATATACTTTGGGAAAAATAGTGGTCAAATAATTGCCTTCGATAAAGAAATATGTCCCCTTTGAATCCTAATATAGTAATAACAATAGGTGACACTAGAAATATGGTTAATAGCATAGAAAGCATAATACAAATAATCGCTATACCGACACTGGGATCAAGAGTATTTAAAATATAGATACAAATAGCAAATGATGGTGCCATAGGTATTAAATAGCCCCAAAATTGAGACCTAAAATTTTGACGATCTACCTTTTCGGTATTTGCCTTTTCCGAAATTATCGCTATAGTATCTATAAGCCACTTATAAGCCTCTTTATATGCATCAGTACTCTCTATTCTTCTAATGAATTCGGCTTCCTCTTTTTTACGTTCCTCTTCTCTTCTTTTTGCCTCAAGTTGCCGCTGACGCTCTTCTTCTATTCTCTGCCGTTCTCGCCTCCGCTCTTCTTCCAACACCTTTTTATGCTCCGCCTCTTTCCTCCGCGCCTCTTCCAGCCGACATTGCTCCCAGCGCCTCTGCTCTGCCAGATACTCCTCTCTATCTGTCCCGCACTTGTTGCATATCTTATACTGTGAAGAATATCTATGACCGCACTTGGGGCAAACTTCATACAGTTTGATTCTGCAACAAGGACAGTACTCAGAATCCCTCGGAATGACATTGGCGCAATTGTAGCATACCATAAACTGTTCTCCGCTATTCCTAGCCCCGCTTCGCTTAGCACTGTTATACGAGTCATTGCCGGAGCTATAACCCGAAGTAGGGTTGCTACTTCCAGTATTTGTATCCGAGGTGACATTATTCGGGACATCAGGAGCATTATATCCTCCAGAATAGTTCCCCAACGCCGTTATCCTATCCGCTTTGCAGTGTTGGCAATAAGCGCCGTTGCCAAACTCCTGACCACATACATTACACTTCATTGCTCACACAGTTTATCAACCTCATCTTTTAGGGCAAGTAATTTCTGGTAGTCAGCCTTGCTCTCCTGAACCTGTTTGAAGAGTTTGTCAGCTAACACCATCTTCTCATCGTTACCGACAAAGCGGTCTGGATGTGCACGACGACATAGGTCGGAATATAATGCGTCAATCTCGCCTCGCATATTCAAGTTCGAGAAGAGGGTTGACATATTCAAGGGTTATGATTTTATCTTCTTGGAGAGTTCTTCCAACTCCTTTTCCTCTTGAGTCTTCTTTCTGAATATCTTCCACATAGCACTACTTTCCGATTTGATTCATATTCGCTCTGATGGTGGCGAGGAGACCACCGAGGTGGACAAAATCATTGATTGCCCAATCCACATACCTGTCTGTCCTCAGATCTCTTATCACCAATGTGTCCCAATGAAGCACGTACATTCTTCTGACTATGTACTCATCGCAGAGGATTATCTTGCCTATCAGCAATATGTCATCAACTGATACTTCCGACCCTGCGCGCACACGGATTTCGAATCCGCTGGCGAAGAGCGGTGCTGAAAGTTCGTGCCGGTACTTCGGATCCTCATTGCCCCAGCATATTCCAGCCTCCAGCAATGAATCCACCCTCAAGTCCGTGAAGTTCAGCTTTGCATTCTCATTGAACTCATCAATGAACCTCTTTCTGGCCGCCGAATCCCTAACGAACCATTCTGTTATTTTTCTGAACCAACCCATAAATTGATAAAGTCAATTGTCGCTGTCCTCTAAAAACATAAGATTATTTGAAATATATTGTAATCAAGTAGTAACAGGCACTTTCATGCCACATTAATCTATTAACTTTTATGATTTTTTAGTGGACACTAATGAAAATGACTAATTAAAGGGAACATGATCTTAATATTGATGCTACAACTTTTTAGACCGATGAATTATTTCTAGATCAACAATTGGTAACGAAATGTCTTTTAACAGTCCGGAGGCATAAAATGTACAATATGATGAGTCTGCGCCTATGTCGTGTTGACTTGCTGCAAAAGGGCTTAATCTTTTGCTTATGATTCTTACGCTGATACCTTCATTCTGTAGATTATTATACAAAACTCTGGCTTTTACTCCTCTTATAGATAATTCATATATTGTTAGTTCTACCCTATTATAAACCGTAGAAATAAATAGGTGACCTTTGAACATATCTTTCAATAGAGAAAATTCGTTATGAGTCATAGTTGTGTGCCCATCTACGAGAAAATCTACAAAATCCTTAAATACTTTGATACGATGTTTCTCATTTCCATCTGAAATAGATGAGATTAGAACAGTTGCATCTTGAGATGCTCTCTTGCAAGACTCTACAGTGATCTGTTCACTTGTGAAATCTGAAACCAAGTCATAAACTGTTTTTTCGTTGTAAGATATGGTGGCAAGGAACATATCATTTCCATTAGACTCATGGGAATAACATATCGATGATATTAATAGGATTGAAATTACGACACTTGGGGCTTTTATATACAGATGCATAATTTAGTACTGATAGCTGATTTAAATTGGATAATACTGTTGATCTATATTGTATCACGATCTTTCCCTTTTATTAGAGGCTACTAACAAAGGGATTAATATAGTATTTGTATGGATTACTGTATGTGTCACGACATATCGCATATCCTTTGTATGATTTAATTGTGTCATAGATATTTTGCCATGTTACTAAATTGTCGGGAGTCCTTGCTGCTACTAATGATGCTCTTATGTCAGATATGGACAATTTATTTGGCCTATGCAAGTAAAGGACATCATAAATCTCGTAAATAGATACACGTCGCATATGCGTATGACTAAAACGCAAGTATTATCTCGCAACTCTCAAAATCAATCTCCCAATGTCCCCCGGCGGAACTTTCCCACTGGTACTTAGTACTCATACGATCCCACCAGGATTGGAAGTTGACCTTGGTCTCTCCCAAGTCCTTGACGACTTTCTCGTACAGATCATTATTGTCGGCCGTGACAATTCTGGCCAATTCCTCAAGACCGTTTCTGCGTTCAAACAGACGCTTGATCTCATCTCTTTCTTCCGGCAAAACTTGCCCTACTACTTTTCTTTCCATTCTTTTTTGATTTCAAAAGGATCCAAATAATATATTTCTTTAATCTCTTCGTAAGAGGAGAAGATATTCGTGCATTTAGCTAACTCCATCTGCAATTCACGACTCGCATTCCTTTCCAGATGCGCTATCACACATTGCTCGTGGCTTGGTGTGTTAATCTCCATAGTTGTCTTTCTATTAAGCCAGACGCAGCGATGACAGTGGAAAGCATCGCAGTGCCGACAGATTGGAGCGTGGTCTAACCTGTAAAGTTGCGGATTTCTGATATTCAGACTACTTCTTAGGTCACCAAGTGAACAGTCGCTGTCACATAAGTAAAATGCAGGACACGCGTAGAACTTCCCGTCTGGAGCCAATGTTATAGATGTCTCTCCGGCACCGCAGTTGTTCATCTTCGTGAGCATAATACGATCTGTAAGAATATTACATTGTGGTACTTTACCTTGGGAATATGATTCCTTGATTATTTCATTCAAGTGCTTTAACACATTCTCATATTTGTCAAAGTCATCCTTGTTAAATGACTCAACATCTGTTATGACAATATTCAAGCGTCTCACATTCCCAAGAAGCAATGACACTTTTTCATATTGGTCAAATAAGGCCTTCTTATCAATCCTCAGAATATAATAGACATCCTCCTTTAGGGTTCGGCCATCAATCTCGTCCAAATTATTGAAAACAACAGCGTTGGCATCCACGCACTCTTTAGCAGGCTTGATTTTCACGCAATCAATGCTGTTGATAGCCTGATTATATTCATCGGGTATGGTATATGGCGGATAAACTATTTGGATATTAAGGTTCTCCGTCATCCCAAATAGAATTCCACGCTGGAGGGTCTCCAAAGGCATCAAGTGCCTATCCTCTTTAGGATTGGTATAATGGCAATATGACGTTGACGTGTCGTCCAGTTGAATTACTAAATACTGTAGCATAGTCTTACTCTAAAAGATATAACTATTCTTCGCTTTCGGATGAATCTTCATCCAACTTCATATTAAGCTTCCTCCAATAGTAATTGTTGGCTCTGACCCTCGCCTTGTGCATTTTGCATATTGCGGTAGAACGCTGGAATATTGTCGGTGTGTCGGCCGCATCGTAATTTTCCCCTTGACACCACGCACAGCCTTCAGCCACTTCGCAATCAATGCATTCTTGTGTTGATTGGGTGCAGCGGTTAAGTGTCAAGAATGGGCGAAGTTTATTCTTGTCGATTCCATCATACACATTGCCAATTACTATGGCTTTTTTATTCCTTAATGAATACTGTGCGAAACGTGTGCAGGGATAAAAGTTCCCTTCTGCATCAATTGCCAACATTTTCCCTGCGCCGCACCAATTCTGATTCTGTAGCTTACAATCCATTGGACGACCGATATTCTCGTTGAAGAATGAGCAGGAATAGTCCTTATAGTATTCTCCGTCAATAATGGAATCGGCAAGTTGCAACAATTGATCTTCAAAGAGTTTATCATCTCCATCTTTCCACACATCTTCAAACACACAGTTGATGTTCACTTCGTGTATGCCAAGAGAATAGAGGTGCAGAACGCTCTCCTTGATATATGGAATATCCGCACAGCTGATTGTCACTTTGGTGCCGCCATTGGGGAATTGCTTTAGCCATAGTGGAATATTTCTGACAACATCATCATAGGAGCCTCTTTCTGGTCCGGCACCTTTCCAAATACGGTTGAGGTCGTGCTTGCGTTTTGTTCCATCAATCGTTATTCCGATGCTCAGGTGGTTATGGTTCTTGTTGATGAATTGCTGAACTTTTTCGGAATCATAGTTGATCCCATTCGTCGAGAAAGAGAACCGATAGGAATTGAACCAATGATGATTCCTGCGATACATCTCGGTCTTGAGATAATCGCAAATCCGATCGATCAAGTCTATTTCGAGGAACGGTTCTCCACCGATGAAATCCCAGATGACGCTTTCTTCCTCCATCTCCGCCTCACAATCAAGAATATAATCAATTGCTTTTTTAGCCACATCCCAAGTCATACGCTCGTTGGAATTTTTCCCGACGAGGTAGCAATACTTACAAGCAAGCTGGCAGTCTTTTGTGACTATGAATGTGATGCTTTTTGACAAGCCCTCTTGCCAAGATCTATTTCTTTTCATTAGTCTATTGATTATAAGAAATGAGCTGAACTACCGCATCCGTGGCTGCATTTGCTGTCGCACATAAGGCTGCACGTGCCTTTGCATGTAGCATCACAGCGGCTATCGCAGTTATCATAACAAGTCGTAGTACATTTACTAGAACATGTTTTAGAGCATCCTAATAAACAAGTACCCTCACACGATTTAGAACAACTATCGCCACATCGTAGCAGGCAACTATCTTTGCAAGTCATCAAACAGTTACTGCGGCAATCTGCCGTACAAGTTCCAGAACAGTTCCCACCACATGAGCCACTGCAAGTTCCCTTACATTGGTAACTACAATGATAAGCGCACTGATTGTCACAATACCCGTCACACGCTCTTCCACATCCGCCTGAACAACTTCCGTCACAACTCCCTGCACAGTCCCCGGAGCAACTACCTTGACAGTTCCCGCCACAAGATGTCTTGACGCTTTCAGTGTTAGTTGCTTTTACGATAGGAGACACTGTAAGAAGCCCGCCTAATATTGGCAATATCATATAAGTAAGATTCCTTACAAAGGAACGACGGCTTTGAATTATATCGGATTTTTTCTGCATTTCAATATCAACGATTTAGAACAATGATGCTGTCCCCGTACATCCATAGCCACAACTGGAACCACACGAGCCAGAACAGGTGCCTGTGCATAGCAGTTGACAGGAATTTCCGCAGGTTGTAGTACATGTTGTCTGGCAGGTGTAATGACATGCGCCTTGACAGGTAGAGGAACACGTGCCTTGACAGGCAGTAGTGCATGAACTTTGGCAGGTAAACAGACATTGGTTTTTACATTCTCCAGTACAATTACTACCGCAAGTTCCTCCGCATCCGCTTGCGCAAACTCCAGTGCAAGCATTAGCGCATCCTTGACCACAAGCACTGGCGCATTGCTCTTTGCAAGAGGATGTGCAGTCTCCAACGCATCCACCCTTGCACTCTCCCTTGCAGTTCCCCATACAAGATGTTGTGCATAGCCCCGTGCAACTGCCAGGGCAATAATCAGGAGATTCTTTGCCCATATTCTTCGTATTGGCTTCAGCTCTAACAGCTGGGAATGATAATGCTCCAATAATAGGCAGAATGCTTGCAAGTGCCTTTCTTAGAAAGAGTCGACGTGATACTTTCTCCATATTCCTTATGATTTCATTGTACTATCTCAATTCGTCGGCGGTAACTAGAATACCTACTGCCACATCGTCAAAAAAAATGTTATAGCATCTCCAATTATGCCTAAGCTTAAAAGGTTGTATGTCTATTTCAGCTTTTGCTGTCCTTTTAACGGCGATTCCTCCGAATTCTTTATTATTCTTTCTGTTATAATCACCTCCTATCCAACCCCAATGTAATTTTCCTTGCTGAATTGCTTTTAATTGACTTTTAATTGTAGGGTAATCATCGGTTACGTAATACTCTACTATACCATTGTACTCTAACCACTCTTTCGTTTTATAGTGCTGTTTTATTTCTTGCTCTGAATATGCAGATGGATTTGAAATATAGAACTTGAAGAAATACTCGGACGGATGGTTCTCAGGTTTATATAGACAGAATCCATCAAATGTTCCTTTTGCACGAACCATTCTCCAAGATCCTCCATACCCTCGCCAACCAGACCAATAACCGTCATAGTAATACTGTAAATTGAGTGGATTCGTTGTTTGAGCTGCGGCAGTAAAAACAAATGCAATACAGCAGATAAATGTTAAGACTAATGTTCGTGTTTTCATAAATTCATTATTTTGTTAATTGCCTGTTCATATTTCTTTAGAAATTCATCATATCCTTTAGCATAGTAATAAACATTTTCAGATATCCAACCTTCCTTGTCTTTAATAAGTTGGTCATAATTGTTAAAACGGAATGATCCCTTTTTGTCACTATTACCATTTACTTGGATATTCGTTGAAAGAACATCCATAAGTGGGCTTAACGGCCCATCGACAGCATCGTTAATTTCTTGTTGTTTATCTACAACTATAACTTTGTGGTCTTTTCTAGTTTCAGTATAGTACGACAAAACACTGTTTATATGGTCGTCATGAAACGAGTAGCCTATAATTACGATTGCATCACTTTTGTAGATGTCATCTACCGCCTTTTGATAGAACCTATTGAATGGCGCATTTTTCATTGTTGTCTCTTTTGTTTGCCCTGAGACTATGAATGTGTTAAAGTCAATAGTGTTCACACCGTGCTGGCCAACAGATGTTTGTTTGGGAGGATAGATCTCTTTTAAAGATCGCCAACGATCCGCTTCGGCTTCATCGTACGAACTATTGTAGATTAGACGACGACCATTGTATTTGTAATTGAATAATATGGAGCCATGTAGAAAAACGATTGAATTTGAGGCTTTTGTTAATTTTCCCAAATCCAATTCATTACCATCAGAAGCTTCTTTTGTGAATCCATTACAAAAAGATGGACTTGGATAGTCCTTGCTATTTATAGCATTCAGCGTTCTATCTAGAACATAATCGTAATTGAATGAGATTATTGACACGTTGTTTGACTTACTCACAAGGAATTTTATGAATTCACCTTGCTTTGTAAGCAACTCGGAATCTAAACCATTTTTAAGACTACTTGATATTGCATCGGCTATAATCTCTCGTGCCAGAAATGGGATTATGGCGTAGCAATTTCGGCTTCCACCTTTGTCTTTATTACTACGTCTGATTATATTGACTTCTTTATTAAACAATGACTTCTTATTATTGGCATAATATCCACATATTTTATCGATTATTTCAATTATATGTTCAAAATTAGTCTCTTTTCTTGTTTGTGACAATATCCTCCTTACTGTGTGACGGATATCACTCCTAGATACGTTGATTGCTAAAGGAACTCTAGAAATGATTCCCTTCCAATTATCCCAACGTCGTAGTTCTTTAGTAAGGAATGAACTTGTTAAAGATGGAGCAAATGGGATACTTGCGCCAGCTCCTATTATTAATGCAAGTTTCATTTGGCTATAAGATATCCGCTCCAAAATTGATAAACGAATCTATGCTCGGCCGATCATTATCAAAATTATAACCAGCACCACTAAGTTTTTCTTCGAGTTTGTCTTTCCACTCTTCCCTATAACTATCTCCATTTACTTGTTGTACCAAGAGCTCTATCCTACTCATATCCGTGTCTATATAACATTGTGACCCCAGCAATGATTATGTTCACAAACAAAAGAAAGTGTGGAGCCCGTTTCGTCGCTTATCTTCAAGAAGGTTGTGGTAGAACCTGAAAGTAAATAAACGGAAACAATCCCCACACCTGTATCGTTGGGTGTTGAATACACGCAAGCGAATACAGATGAACGGTGCTGTCGTTTATCCTTACTTTCGTTGAAAACTACCACATTTTCTTGAAAGGATAGTGCGAAAACACTTTCATCAATATGTCCGTTCCAGATCATAGGGTCTGAAACGTTGTAAAGGTAGTGATATTTTCGGACTTTCAGCACTTTTTTTTGAGGATTGTTTCCGTGGATATATTCATTAATGCAGCCCTCCTGTCGTTGGGGGATGGCTCTTCTTCTCTTGTGAGCGGCACTTCGAGAGGAGGTGTCGGTGTTCCGTTAGGCGACTGTCTGACGTTTCCATTTTTACTGTACCATCAAATTATGGTTGCAATATTACAAGTATATTCTCGCCGAGTCAAGTTCATATCGGTTCATTTTCAGGGCGGTAGGTGAATAAATAATTAAACGCTCCGCCTCTCGTCCTTGATGCTTTGAACGGAGGGGCGGTCTGGCGGTGTTCCGCTTTGCGGGTTATACTCATATTCATTCCCATTGTCTTGTGCTTTTACCGTTAATGTCGCATTTCCTGAAAGGTAAACCGGAAATTTGAGGAAAGATGATATGGCAAAACTGACAGAATACGCAAAATGCGCTGTCTGGCAATTTTGTCCATTCTCTTTAATTGTGAGATATTCTTTTTCGGCTCTATGCACTTTAGGCTTGCTCCGAATCCCTTCGGTAACACTTTCGGCCTCTTTTGTTCCTCAAGAGTGCAGCCTGCACTCTTGGGAAACGTTTCCCCAACTTTATGTCTCCCGAGGGGTGCGTCCGGACAATCAAGGGCGGCCTGATTAACCATTTTCGCATCCGAGAGGCTATCCGGCATGCGCACGAATACTTCTTCCGCACTTTTGGGATGCATATACGCCTCTTTTCGTTCCCCGAGAGTGTCGGATGGCGCTTTTGAGTAACGTTTGTCCTCATTTTTGTCTCTGAAAAGCTTGACAGTGAAAGGCTATGGCATTCATTAATGTCAGCGATGACCGGATCCTGGCTTCATAAATTCTTGTAAAATCCAAATTAAGAGCCTATTTTTGTAGAAAAGTTACAAAATTACAGAGGATATGCTCCTGAGAATAGAATTAGAGAATTTTTTCTCAATCAAAAACAGAATTTGTCTTGATTTCATTGCGGCCAAAAGTAATTCCGCACAGGCACGTGATCTTGCTTATAATGTCATTGATTGGAATGGTACAAAAGTCTTGAAGTCCATCGGCCTTTTCGGACCTAATGCGTCAGGAAAGTCCAACATTTTGAAGGCAATCACTTTTTGCTGCGGGATGATTCTAGAGTCCCATCTGCATAATGAAGGGGTGATATTCAATTTTATGCCATTCAAGTTTGATGGTTATGATAAGAAACCGAGTGAGTTTTTGATTGACTTTGTGTGTGGGGGAATTGAGTACGAGTACTCTTTTGCATTGACACGCAATGAGGTGATAAGAGAAAGCCTTTATTATTACCCCAAAGGAAAAAGAGCGAAAATCTTTACTCGCGATGAAGGTTCAGACAAAGTTTACACATTCACGGCAGGAATCATCTTGAAACCGAACGATGTGGCGGTGAACACAAGCCGTAAGAATTTATTCTTGAGCCGGGCAAGTTCAATGAACAGAGACCTGGCGCAGCGGTTGTACCGCTACTTCTTGAAGACATTCTTGTTGGGAATGGTGGATCTGAACAACGTCTCTGCAGTAGAAGAGAACTTTAACGCATATAAGAAGGTCATATTAAAGGCTCTGGCAATTTGTGATACAGACATAACCGACATAAAGGTCAGGCACGAGCAGATTCCTGCCCCCCTGATGCCATCAGCGGGAAACCCGGATTTGAATTTCAGGATGGTCGATATTTTACGCTTCCAGACCATACACAAGAGGTCTCCGGAAGTGGTTTTTGATCTGGATGTTGAAGAATCCAATGGAACGAGGAAACTATTCCAGATTCTGCTGCGTCTGTTGGATGTGGTCCGGAACAAAAAGTCTTTGATTATGGATGAGTTCGATGTCGGTCTGCATACAAGGCTTGCGGATTTCATTCTGGATCTCATACACGCGTCCGAAAGCTCGCAACTTCTGTTCACGTCTCACAACACGAACCTGATAGATATGAAAAGACTTCGAAAAGATCAGATTGTGTTTGTCAATAAGCAGGAAGATGGATCAACTGAGGTCTATTCATTGTATGACTACAAGGATTTTCGAGAGAATATGGATGCGGAGAAAGGATATATTCAAGGACGCTTTGATGCTGTTCCTTTTATCGATTCCACGGTTATGAACCTAAAAAGTCTGATGGAGGAGTGAGTATGGCTAAGCAAAGATTGGAGTCGCCAAGGCGGAAGATGAAACCTGTTTTTCTTGTATTCTGTGAGGGTGAGACGGAAGAGACATATCTGGATCATCTGAAACAGGCTTATCGTTCGCCTATCAAGATAATTCCCAAGGTGGAAGGAGGAGATATTTCGCAACGCCTTATCGATGCCAGAAGGAGGGAACTGAAAATATCGAAGAATGACAAGGTTCTGGTCTTTCTGATGTACGATATGGATGTTCCTGAAGTCAACGCAAGACTTGAACGCTGCAGAGCATTCAAGTTGCTGAGCAATCCTTCCATAGAATTATGGTTCTTGCTTCACGGCAAGGGATGCGTTTCCAATATTACCACGGATGAAGCGTTTGACGAATTGGTCAAATTGGAAAACTGTTGGAATGAATATGAAAAAGCGGCACTGACGGAAACGCAAAAATCGTATTTGTGGAATAATCGTCTGGCGGCCGTGGAAAGGGCCAGAAAACTACAGAAGTTTTGCAACCCCTCGTCAGGAGTGTACAACCTGATTCTTGCTTTGGAGAAAAGCATAAGAAAATAAAACATACGCGTTTTTTATCGAGTCGAGCTCTTTCCGCTTATGTCCAATTGCTGATAAACACCAGTCGTTTCATCGCTTCCAGAGTGAGATGGTAATCAGGAACGTTGCCGCCGCCTCTTGGTTCGTTTGGTACACCGGAAGTGCGTTTCCTGCACCAAAGATGCATACCGGAATATTCTGTACGCAGAAAGGCCTTCTCACGCGCAGTTTCTATCCGGTAAAACAACAGTGGACAGCTCTTCCGGGTATGCGGAACTATGCGCACCTGAAACAGCATCCGTCTGATGACTAACGAGTTGGCGTTTCAGGTGCGCGCATATTCGCACACCTAAGAGTCGGCGGCCCCAGTACAGAGCGTTCTATCGGTGTTCCGGACTTCCAGGTGCGGGAAACCACGCGCACCTGAAACGCCATTGACTTGATAGCCAGCGAATTTCTCTTCCAGGTGTGAATATGTTCGCGCACCTGAGTGTTAGGGACATATCATAGAAAAGCATGCGGGGCCTCGGAGCCGCGCTATATGTCTCGCTGATCTTAAAGGTACGTGTTGCCATTTTGCAAAACGGCGGCATACGGTTATGCTTCCACGCCATAGTGAGGCCGGGCCGTATGCCGCCTACGGATCCAGAAACCATAGGCGGCATATCCACAGGCCTCTCGCTGTACTCAGGGCTGGTTTGTATGCCGCCATATTCACAAAATGCAGGTGTCGCCAGCTCGTATATAATTGTTCGGCGACGGCCTGACTGGCTTGAACGGGGAGCATCCATCTGGGAATTAGTTATATACCTCGGTAGAGAGTCATCAAATTAGTCTATGATTACGTCGTTATGCGTTAAATTTGTTGCATATTGAATTAATTTGTTGTATCCGTATAACATATCAGTGATTATGGCTCAAGTTTCAATGACGGTTAGGATGGACGCTAGTCTCAAGTCTTCATTTGATGCGCTTTGTTCCCAGTTCGGGATGAGTGCCAATACGGCTATGAATGTGTTTGCCAGGGCTGTGGTTCAACGAGGAAAAATCCCTTTTGAGATACGTGGAGACAAGACGGAGGCTACCTCTGATGGCCTGAAGGCTTTCAAAGAACTTCGTGCTATGGCGGAGTCCGGTCGGTTCCCTGAGATGACCCTTGACGAGATTACGCTGACTCGGGATTGAAAATAAGATGGTGCTTGCGGTAGTGGGCACGAATGCTCTGTATTTTATGCTGATAGTTGTCGCCGGATCAGCGGCAAATCACGCTTTCCGGAATGTCTTGCCGAACGGCATGGCGGAAAGCAGCGCCATCTTGAAATGCTGAAGCCCGAACGGGATCCCAACAATCGTGATGCAGCAGATGAGCCCGAAGACAAGGTGCGTCGCAGCGATCTCCCACCATCCCAGCAGAATCCAAATCACATTCATGAATATGCTGAGGCAGCCTCCGGCGTTGTTCCCGTCCACCACGTCCGTCCCGAACGGCCATAGGGAAAACACCCCGAACTTCCACAACTGGTATCCGAATGGAATGCCTATGATGGTCACGCAATAAAGCAGTCCTGCGATGAAGTAGCCCAGGGAGACCAGCAGGCCTCCAAGAATCAGCCAAAGAATATTCCCGATAAATTTCATAAAACAGTTGTTGGTTTACATATTGCCTGCACCTATGGAATGCTTATAGTCAAGATCTTAAGTGACAGGCGGTTTATGGATGACGGCATGCGGTAAAAATTATTCGATGGCGGAAGATCATCCTCTGAATATGACTTCCAATCCATCGTAAGCGGCACGGAGAGGCTTAGGAAGGTTTGCGTCGAGCTGTGCCTGGGTGCCGTGGAGTGTCCTTGCCATGTGGGTGAGGTACACAGGCTGGCCCTGCGGAGCCTTGAGTCTTCCGGTGTCCAGAAGGACATGGGCGGTCCTAAGGACAGTTCCCACGCTCGAATGGGTGAATATCCTGAAATCCTCATCATGGTCGATTCCCATGGTGGCTTCCATTATAAGTCCGGTGATCGGCTTCCCGTCCGCGATGTGGGCGTCTATCCCGACGATTCTGGCGGCTCTGACTGGAATCCCGCCGGTGTCGGTGGCATACAGGACACGCACGGAGCCTTTTTCGATCAGGTAAATGAGGGTCTGCTCATTGTCGTCCTTTGTCGCATGGTTGCCTGGCAGAGCCGTGATCGTCAGGTCTCCGCATTGTGTCCTTTGGCCGATCGCAAGGCCGATGACTTCTGGCGTGGACTTGCCGAGTCCTGAGGCGGCCGCGGCGAGATCCGCCTTTGCCCTTTCAACCCAGGTGCCACCTACATATACCACATTTGCGTGGAGCGTTTCGATGGCGGCCCTGGCGTTGTAATGGTCGGAATGCGAATGAGTATAAAACACGGCGTCAGGTTTCTTGAATCCCGGCGGCAGCATGTCCGCGTCAGACGGGGTGAAATCGATAAGGATGCGGTTGTCAAGGAGCACGCTCGAAAGCCGCCTCAATTCGCCTCTCTCGTCCATGCCGTTCCAATCCGCCGCTCCTGTCCCCAGAAATCTCACGAGAAGATCTTTCTTGCCGGCTTCCCCGATTTCTGATGAATATCTGGCCGTTGAATATTCCGATGCGGAATCACTCGCCGCTGAATATCCTGCCGTGAGGTCGTCCGAAGCCTTGTTTTCGGCGGAAATTTCAGCCGCCCGCAAGACCACGGACCCGGACATCGCCCCGACAGCAACCGCGCCGGTCCCTATCTTTATGAATTTTCTTCTGTCCATATTATGCCTGTTCTATTCGGAATTATATCTTTAGGCTATCTCGTTATCTATGGCCTAATCATCGTCTTCAAGTCAAAAATGGATGGTTTTCTAATTCCAAACTATTAATATACGACTAATTTAGATAATGTGTGCATATTGATGGTAAAAAAACAATTTTTAAGAAGCTGTTTTGAATTGTTTGTTTGAAGGTTTGAGAGTGAAAAACTTCAGTTTCGACCGCTTCTTCCAAGGAAGATAGCGGTGCTATCTGACTGAAGAAGCGGGAAGAAAATGAAGATTTTTCACCTCAAAGAACATTTCAAACAATTCAAAACAGCTTCTAAGTCTTGTTCCGGTGGCTCATAAATATCCCCGTGCTTGTAAAATCGTCTTTCTCCAGAGTTATTCTTTGTAGTCACTTGGTGCGTATGAGAGCCGTTTTTACGCACGAGTTCACTTTAGGCAATCTGTCGGTGAGTGACGCACGAAGACCCCCTGTTTGCAAAGTCGTTGCGTGGAAATGCTGTCCTGACGCACCGACTGCTGAACGCTCGTTGGGTATCTCTGGAATATTCGTAAATTTGTACGCTGGAGGAAATGCTTAGGGATGATCCTGAACCAGATGCCTCCGGCGTGATTGTATGACAGTATTTCAGATAATATCATTGGCCTTGATGGCCGGATTCTATGGAGTCTATCTGGCTAAACAGCTCAGTCAGAGGAGTCAAGGGATCCGGACCAATCAGATGGGGCGCGGGAATAAGGAACTGCGGACTTTGACTGTGGAGCGGTTGCTGGCTGCCTTTTCCGTCCTGATTGTCGTCGTGGAGGTGTGGAACGTCGTCCGGGGATATTCATTCCTCCCGCGGTGGTGCGGTTGGATCGGACTGGCTTTGACGGCTCTCGGAGTGGTGTTCTTCACTACCGCCGTGCTTCAGATGCGGGACAGTTGGAGGGCGGGAATATCCCCGGACGAGAAGACCGGACTGGTCACTTCCGGCATCTACAGAATCAGCCGCAACCCGGCTTTCGTCGGTTTTGACCTGACCTACATCGGGCTGCTTCTCTGCTTCGCAAACTGGCTTCACCTGCTTGTCGTGCTCTGCGCGGTGACGATTTTCCACCTCCAGATCCTTCAGGAGGAGCGGTTCCTGCTTTCAAGGAAAGACATTGACTACAAGGACTATTACAACCGTGTCCACAGGTATTTATGAATATGCCGTAGTGGGAAACGTCAGAGTTTTGAATAAATATTGAGATATTCAGGAAACAAAATATTCAAGAGATAAAATGGAAATATTCAAGAGATATGTGATGCTGTGCGTCGGACTGCTGATTGTGGCGTTCGGGGTGGCTTTTTCTATTCTGGCGGATCTGGGGACCTCGCCGATCTCGTGTCCGCCTTATGTGGCGAGTATGCTGTGCCCGCTGACGGTGGGGGAGGCAACGATCGTGATGCACTGCATATTCATTCTGATTCAGATGGCGCTCCTGCGGAAGGATTACGACTGGGTCCAGCTGATGCAGCTGCCGGTGGCGTTCGCGTTCGGGTACATGACGGATTTCGCCTGCTGGTGCATCGCGGATGTGCCTTGCCCGAACTACCTTATGCAGGTCGTTTGGTGCCTTGTGGGCATCGTGCTTGTGGGGGTCGGTGTGGCTTTTGAGGTCGTGGCCGGGGTGGTGACACTGGCCGGCGAAGGACTTGTTCTGGCGATCTGCAAGGCTTTCAAAACCCGTTTTGACATCACGAAAGTTGTTGTGGATGTGTCGCTTGTGGCTCTGGCGTGCGTCGCCTCGCTTCTCTGGCTTGACGGAAGAATCCACGGTGTGCGTGAGGGAACCCTCGCCGCTGCCCTGCTCGTGGGAGTCATCGCACAGTGGTGCAACAAGCCGGTCGAGAAACTGGCGGAAAAGATTGGTGTGAACAATGCCGGAAAGTGATTCGATGTTGATGAATATTAAGGCTTAAGCCTATGCGCCTCATCGAAGATTACATATCTTACATCAAGGACATCCGGAGATATTCGGCGAGAACCCAGGCGATATATTCAGATGCCCTGAAGGTCTTTGTGGAGGATTGCGGGGCGGCGACTGATGAGGAACTGCTGAAATCGCTCACGCCGCAGATCATCCGTTCGCACGAGGTGTATCTTCTTGAGAAAAGAGAGGATAGCCCGAGGACGGTCAGGCTGCATCTGTCGGTGCTGTCGGGGTTCTGCCGCTACCTGATGAAGGAGAAAAGGCTGACCGCCAATCCAGTGCGGACGGTGGCGAAGCCAAAGGTGGAGAAAAGGCTGCCGGTGTTCTATAGGGAAGAGTCGATGAATGAATATTTCGCCGCGACGGACTGTGATGCTTCCGAGGAGAATCTGGCGCTGATCACAGGGAACGACAAGGCCTCCGAGGCGGCATATTCAAGAAGGCTGGAACGGCTGATCGTGTCGATGCTTTACAGTACGGGGATGCGCCGGGCGGAGCTGATCGGGCTGAGGGTCGGCGATGTGGATTTTTCCCGGCGGACGATGACCGTGAGGGGAAAAGGCGACAAAGTGAGAGAAATTCCGCTTGTTTCTTCGCTTTGTAAGGAAATTTCATTATATTTACAAGCGGTTGAAACGATGGTTGGTCGCGAAAGATCGGCAAGCGAGCCTCTGGCGGTCACCGGCAAGGGCCTGAAACTCTATCCGGTTTTCATAGACAGGGCGATAAAAAGAGCGCTTGGGCGGGTCGGAAGCATCACCGGGAGAAAGTCTCCACACGTGTTGAGGCATTCCTTGGCCACGGAACTGCTGGACGAGGGGGCGGATCTCAATTCGATAAAGGAGCTTCTGGGACATTCCTCGCTCGCGGCGACGCAGGTCTATACGCACAACACCATCGAGAAACTGAAAAAAGTTTATGTTAACGCCCACCCAAGGGCAAAAAGCGGAGGTAAAAATGGAGATTAGAGTAAAATCCCTGAAGTTCGACGCGGATCAGAAACTGCTCGACTATGTAGAGAAGAAGGTCTCGAAACTTTCCAGATTCAGCGACCATCTTGACGATGTAGAAGTGACTTTATCTTTGCTCAAGGAGCCTGACAACAAGAATGTCAGGATCCAGTCCAGGGCCTACGGCCAGGATCTTGTCATCGAGAGGAACTCGACATCGTTCGAGGACGCGGTGAGCGCCGCCGTCGATCTGATGAAGGAGAAGATCGTAAGGACAAAAGAAAAGAAATTTGACGCATAGGATGAAAAAGAGATCGATCTTGAGTCTGATAGCCGTGGCAGGCATCGCCGCCGCGTGTGGTCAGCAAAGAGGTGTTGGAAGACAGGCCGCCGGAAATGGCGGGCCTGTCTTTCTTGATGAGACGAGAACAATCGAGGAGAGGGTGGAGGACGCTCTCTCAAGGATGACAACAGAGGAAAAAGTGGCTGTGCTGCACGCCCAGTCCAAGTTCAGCTCGGCCGGAGTGCCGAGGCTCGGCATCCCTGAGATCTGGACTTCCGACGGCCCTCACGGAATCCGTCCGGAGGTGCTTTGGGACAAATGGAGTCAGGCCGGGTGGACAAGTGATTCCTGCACGGCGTTCCCGGCGTTGACCGCGCTGGCTGCCACTTGGAATCCTGAGATGTCGGCTCTTTACGGAAAGAGCATCGGCGAGGAGGCCCGCTACCGCAGGAAGGACGTGCTTCTGGGACCTGGCGTGAACATCTGCAGAACCCCGCTCAACGGGCGCAGTTTTGAATATATGGGTGAGGATCCTTACCTTTCAGGCCGCATGGTCGTGCCTTATGTCAAGGGTGTGCAGAGCAACGGCGTGGCTGCCTGCGTGAAGCATTTCGCGCTGAACAATCAGGAATATAACCGCTTCACCACCAATGTGACAGTTGATGACAGGACTCTCTATGAGATCTATCTTCCGGCCTTCAAGGCAGCCGTCACCGAGGGGAAGGCTTGGGCGATAATGGGTTCCTACAATCTTTACAAGAACCAGTGGTGCTGCCAGAACCAGTACACTTTGAACGACATCCTTAAAGGAGAGTGGGGTTTCGATGGAGTAGTGATCAGTGACTGGGGCGGAGCCCATGACACGGAACAGGCTGTGAATAATGGTCTGGACATGGAATTCGGCACGTTTACCAACGGACTTAGCTGGTCTCTCTCAAACGCTTACGCCAACTACTACCTTTCGGATCCTTTCCTCAAGGGAATCAATGAAGGGAAATATACCATGGATGTGCTTGACAACAAGGTCCGCAGGGTCTTGAGACTTATGTTCCGCACGGTGATGGACAGGAACCGTCCTTTCGGCTCGTTCGTGAGTCCGGAGCACATCGCCGCCGCCAGAAAGATCGGGGCCGAGTCCATAGTGCTTCTCAGGAACGATGGCGGGATCCTGCCGATAAAGAACGCGAGGAAGATTCTGGTTGTCGGCGAGAACGCTGTCAAGATGATGACAGTGGGCGGCGGAAGTTCCTCTCTGAAAGTCAAGAATGAGGTTTCCCCGCTGGAGGGGATCCGGGAGAGGTTCGCCGATGCCGAGGTGGTCTATGAGCGCGGCTATGTCGGCGACACCGGCGGACAGTTCGACGGGGTGACGACAGGTCAGGATCTTAGCGAGAGCCGTTCGGCGGAAAAGCTGATCTCCGACGCCGTGGCGGCTGCCAAGGATGCCGACTACGTGATATTCATTGGTGGCCTGAACAAGAGTGACCATCAGGACAGCGAGGGCAACGACAGGGAAAGCTATGATCTTCCATATTCACAGAACGCTGTGATTGAGGCTCTTGCCGCAGCCAATCCGAAACTTGTGGTTGTGAATATCTCCGGAAACGCTGTGGCGATGCCGTGGGCTGACAAGGTTCCGGGAATAGTTCAGGACTGGTATCTTGGGAGCGAGGCCGGACATTCTCTGGCGGACGTGCTTTCAGGCGATGTCAACCCTTCCGGAAAACTGCCGTTCACGATCGGGGCCACGCTGGCGGATTATCCTGTTCAGTCTGAAATCCAGTACCCGGGAATCCCTCGCAAGGAGACCGTCAAGATGGGCATTCAGGACAAGATCATCTACGACGAGACCTACACGGAAGGAATATTCGTGGGCTACCGTTGGTTCGAGCATAGCGCCATCAAGCCGACCTTCCCGTTCGGCTACGGACTCAGCTACACCACGTTTGAATATGGCGAGCCTAAGACTTCTGGCTCAATCGAAAAGGGCTTGACCGTCACTGTTCCGGTGAAGAACACCGGCTCTGTGGCCGGTGCTGAGATCGTGCAGATTTATGTCAGCGCTCCGGAAAGCTCAGTCGAGCGTCCGGTAAAGGAACTCAAGGGCTTCGGAAAGATATTCCTTGAACCAGGCAAGTCTGGTGAGGTGAAAGTGACTTTGGACAAGGCGGCCATCAGCTATTTCGACGCTGAAAAGCATGATTGGGCGGCTGAAAAAGGCAACTACAGGATTCTTGTCGGGGCTTCGTCCGAGGATATTCGTAAGACATTGGATTTTAAGTATTAATAGAGCCTTGAATGGCGAAAGGAACGGTTAATGTCGGCAGCCGGTGCCGTGAGATAGTTTCCGCTGTCAAGTCAGGGCAGTTCGCCCCCGTCTATCTGCTGATGGGGGACGAACCGTACTACACGGACATGGTCTGCGATGCTGTCATCGAGAACGCTCTTGACGAGGCTTCGCGGGATTTCAACGAGACGATCTGCTACGGGGCGGATGTCGATGCGGACACCGTTATCACAGCTGCCCGCAGGTTTCCGATGATGGCTGAGAGGCAATTGGTTGTGGTGAAGGACGCACAGGCAATGCGTGATCTGGAGAAGTTGGCTGTTTATTGCGAGAAACCTTTGGACTCCACGGTTCTGGTGCTTTTGATGCGCGGGGCTTCAGCTGACAAACGGAAGGCGTTGTACAAGCAGGCCTCCAAGAACGGGATTGTTGTCGAGTCCAATGCATTGAGGGACTACGAGATGCCTTCGTGGATCGCTCAGTATTATTCCGGAAGGGGACTGTCAATCGATCCCGAGGCCGCAGCTCTACTGGCTGAGTCCGCCGGCACGAATCTGAGCCGCATCGCCGTCGAGACCGACAAGATGCTGAAGAATCTCCCGGAGGGAGCGAAGCAGATAACTGTCTCGGACATCGAACGGAATGTCGGCATCAGCCGTGAGTTCAGCGTGTTTGAGCTGACCAAGGAACTTTCGGCGAAAAACGGGGCGAAGGCTTTGCGCATTGCCGCCCGGATCGGTGAGGCTGCGAAGTTCGCCATGCCGATGGCCGTCAGCGCCCTCTACACCCATTTCGCCAGAATCCTGAAATACGCCGCGTTGAAGGAAAAGAACCGATACCCGGACAGAACCGCCGTCGCTGCCGCCCTGCAAGGCGTGAACCCTTACTTTTGGAAGGAATATGACATTGCGGTGGCCAACTACCCGGTCCGCAAGGCGATGGAGGTGATCTCCCTTCTTTGTGAATATGACTACAAAGGCAAAGGAGGAGATGCCGGGGAAGCCACTCCGGGCGAACTGCTCGTTGAATTGACAAGCAAGATTTTAAGTATATGAGTGAGAATATTATCGAGTGCAGGAATGTCTGCAAGAACTTCGGGGAGAAGGTCGCGCTTGACAACGTCAGTGTGAGCGTCCCTAAAGGCGGAATATTCGGTCTGCTGGGGCCTAACGGTGCCGGAAAGACCACGCTGATCCGCATCATTAACCGGATAACTATTCCTAATGGTGGAGAAGTTTTGTTCGACGGTCGTCCGATAACGCAGTCGGATGTCGAAAAGATAGGCTATTTGCCTGAAGAGCGTGGACTCTACCGCAAGATGGAGGTCGGCGACCAGGCAATGTATCTGGCCCAGTTGAAGGGCATGAGCGCAGCCGAGGCCCGCAAGGCGTTGAAGGAATGGTTTGTGCGTTTCGGAATCCAGGACTGGTGGAAGAAGAAGGTCGAGGAACTGTCCAAAGGTATGGCCCAGAAGGTCCAGTTCATCACGACCGTTGTGCACAAGCCGTCACTGATGATTCTTGACGAGCCGTTCTCCGGTTTCGACCCGGTGAACGCCGAACTGATCCGCAAGGAGATCCTTCGTTTGAAGGACGAGGGGGCCACAATCATCCTATCGACACATAATATGGAGTCTGTCGAGGAGTTGTGCGACAACATCGCCCTCATCAACAAATCGCATCTGGTGATTACCGGCGGGGTCAACGAGATCCGTCACAAATACGGCAACAACAACATCGAGCTGGTCTATACCGGCGAGGACAGGGTGAAGGATGCCGAAGGAATATTCAAGGTCCTTTCCGACGAGGATAACGCCGGACGGCACACCGCCGTGCTGACTCTCGGGGAGAACGTGTCCTCCAATGACGCGCTCTCTGTCCTGCTCGGTCAGGACATCATCGTCAACTCGTTCAAGGAACTGATCCCGAGGATGAACGACATATTCATAAAACTTGTAACCGAGGAGGCATAGTCATGAATTTCAGAATAATAAAGACTGTCATAGCGAGGGAATATCTCACCCGCGTCAAGAAGAAGTCCTTCATTGTCACCACGATACTTGTGCCGCTGATTTTCGCGGCGACCATGATAATTGTCGGATTGATCATGGCCGGGACGAAGGAAAGGAAGCAGGATGTCGCCGTGGTTGACCGCTCCGGCATCGTGATGAGCCACCTGCAGGACACAGACCGGCTTACGTTCACGGACTATTCCTCCGAGAATCCCGATTCGGTCAAGGCACGTCTGGACGAGTACGGGAAGGATGTCCTGGTAGTAGTGTCTCCGCTGGATTCCGTCAAGAAGACGGTCTCCGTCCAGACATATTCAAAAGACCCGCTCGGAGTGGAGTTCACCTCGGGGCTTACCGCGAAGGCCAATGACGCGGTAGAGGAGTACCGTGTGCAGCAGTACGGCATCGACAACCTTTCCAAGATTATGGACGAGGTGAAGGCCGATGTCAAGGTGACGGAGTACACGATGGACGAAAAAGGCAACGAGACTGTCTCGGAGTCAGGGATATACATGATCATCTCCATGCTTCTGGGCATCATCATCTGGATGTTCATCATGATGTTCGGCGGGCAGGTGATGTCCAGTGTCATCGAGGAGAAGACCAGCAGGGTGGTAGAGGTGCTGATCTCGTCCGTCAAGGCCATCGACCTGATGTTCGGCAAGATCATCGGCGTGGCTCTTGTGGCGCTGACCCAGTTCTTCCTCTGGATTGTTCTGACCGGCGTGCTGGTCACCGTCGCCACAAGTGTGGTAGGCAAGGACATGCTCACCGGTATGGCCGGCAACCCAGAGATGATGGCCCAGACGATGGGTGTCTCTCCGGATCAGATGCAGGCTCTTGGCGGGACAACCGCCACCCTGGGAGCGGCCGCCGACTCGACCGCAGCCGTGGCCGGCGAGCCTGACGAGATGAGCGTCATCATCGGCACGCTCGTGAACATTCCTTGGGTGAAACTGATAGTCTCATTCCTTATCTACTTCATCCTCGGCTACCTGCTCTATGCGTCGATGTTTGCCGCCGTGGGATCCGCCGTCGAGAATGAAGGCGACTCGCAGCAGCTTCAGATGCCTCTGACCATCCCGTTGATGATCGCTTATTTCATCATCCTGATGGCGTTCCAGAACCCTGACAGCGGAGTGGTTGTGTGGGGTTCGATGATTCCGTTCACCTCGCCGATCGTGATGCTGGCCAGGATCCCTTACGGGGTTCCGATGTGGCAGCTTGTGGTCTCGATCGTCCTGCTCCTTGTGACTTTCTTCGGCTGCGCCTGGCTCTCCGCCAAGATCTACAAGGTGGGAATCCTGATGTTCGGCAAGAAGTCCACGTTCAAGGATTTGTGGAAGTGGCTGAGGATGAAATAGCTTCTTGTCAGTCGCACCGCCGCGGGCAGCCGCAATGATGTGCTACTTTATTAACCATATTAATATTCACTTATGAGGAAAACACTAATTATGATCATGTTCCTGGCGGGAGGGCTTTGCCTTTGCGCGCAGGAGCGGACAATCACCTGGACGACGGATCCGGTTGACGGCCACCGCACAGGTGTCGTGGCTTCCAACGCATCGAACGTTGAGGAAGCGATGGGTACGGTAAAAGGATGTACCTACTATGCGCCGAACGGCAGGAAGTTCCGCAAGGGGACTGTGAAGAATGTGGCCCGGATAATGCTTGACGCCCAGCCTGCGATGGCAAAGGTCAAGACCGTCATCGGCCATTCGACACGTGAGATGGTGCGCACCTATCCGGAGTGCGAGATCTATGACTGGTACATTGACGAGCTGATTCGCGCGACCGCCGACAGCACCGGCAAGAGGGTGGACATCGGTATCGCCAACAGAGGTGGGGTCAGGATCGACATGCCGGCGGGAGAGGTTCTCTACGATGACATAATGTCGATGTTCCCGTTCCGTAACAACCTCTGCTACGTGGCTTTGCGCGGGCGTGACGTGCGCGCGCTGCTGGACCAGATGGCGGCTTCCACGTTCCAGATCGTCGGTGGCGTGAAGGTCGTGGCCAGGAACGGCAAGATTGTCTCGGCCACCATCGGCGGCGAACCGCTGGACGATGACAGGCTCTACGGAGTGGCGACACTCAACTTCCTCCTGGACGGCGGCGACGGCTACAAGGTGGCCAGGAACGCCGAGGAGGTCATAATGTGCAACGGCTACCTCTACGACACGATGCTCGCCTATGTGCAGGGCCTCACCGCCGCCGGGAAGCCTATCGAGTACCAGAACCAGAACTGGATCACAATCCTTGAGGAGGGGGACAGCAAATGAGACGTTTTATTTTAGGAATATGCCTGCTCGCGGCCATCGCTAACATCGACGCCGCGGCCCAGAAGAGACTTACCATACTCCACGTCAATGACACCCACAGCCATCTTGAGCCGGAGCGCTCAGGCGAGCATGAGGGTATGGGCGGAGTGATCGAGCGTGCCGCCTACCGCGACAGTGTCGTGAAGGCTGACGGAAAGAGGAACGTGCTGCTCCTCCATGCCGGCGACTTCGATCAGGGCACGTCCTATTTCTCCGTGCTCGGAGGCGACATCGAGATCGATCTGATCAACGCGATGAAGTACGATTGCGTGACTTTGGGCAACCATGAGTTCGACAACGGTGTGGATGAGCTCGCGCGCCGACTTGCCAAGATCAAGTGTCCTGTGGTCTGCGCCAACTATGATTTCTCGAAAGTGTCTCTGTCTCAGTATGTCAAGCCGTACACTATCCTGAAGAAGGCCGGAATGAGGATCGGCATCATCGGCCTTATGCCGGACATCACCATACTTGTCTCTAAGGAGGTCTCCGACATGATCCCGGGCTATGAGAACTCCGAGGTGGTCAACAAGTGGGCCGAGTACCTGAAGACCGAGAAGAAGTGCGACCTTGTGATCGCCCTCACCCACATCGGTTTCGAGAACGAGCCGTATCTGGACCAGATGCTTGTCCGCCGCACCCGCAACGTGGATCTCGTCGTAGGCGGCCACTCCCACACCTACCTCAAGGCTCCTCACTACGAGAACAACCTTGACGGTGTCCCGGTTCCGATCGTTCAGGACGGCGAGTGGGGACTCTATGTCGGCAACATGAAGATTTCAAGGTAGTTCCGCTTATATGACAAAAAAAAGAAGGTGGCCAGGTTAAAAAACTTGGTCACCTTCTTTTCGCCCTTCTTTTTGCCGGCTCGTCCGGCATATGTCAGTGAGGCCTCTCAGGGAGTGTCATAGGATCGGACCGAAATAGAAGATACGGATGTCCCCCTTTGTCTCACGGTACAGGGTGATCGATAGGTCGAACTCCAGAAAGCGGCCGTCCTTCGACACATGATAGTGGTTGAGATGGGCTCCGGTTACTGACTTATTGTCGCTCACATAATGATCCCCTTCGGTGCGCTCCAGAGGGATGTACATTGTGGCGACTCCGGGAAGGTCGAGTTCCACCAAGGAAACGTTGAAGCTGATGTGGCTTGGCTCGCCGCAGCGGCAGCGCCATCCGGACATCTTGACGCGAATGTCGTCCCCGTCATTGAATACCCATTTCTGGCTTCCCTCGAAATCTTTTCCCTTGACGTTGGTCAGGTTGCAGTAGTGCTGTTTGTCAACGGTTACATAGCCGCGCGGGGTCCCCTGCTGATCGTCAGGAAGTAATTGATTGCAGGAGACAATTCCTGCCAGCGCGATAAGGAACGGAAGGAATAAATGTCTGGTGCTCATAATTCAATAGTTTTTTAGTCTCTGACAATATAAATCCTATTGATACGCATTTCTTGCATCATCGGTTCCCGGAAAGGAAACTTTTTTTAGCATACGGTTCCCTCACGTCGGCAAACTCTTGGAAGATGTCTGTTACGAAAAACCCTTTTATGGTGCCGGAGAGGCTGGCATAAAAGGGCGCATAGGCGGCCGGGAGTCTATCTGGCTTTCCGGAGGACGATCTGGTCGGTGGTGCCGTCGTTGGCGACAACCTTGAAGGTGTCCTCGTCGGTCTTCAGGCGGACGGCGGGGAAAGTCCAGACCACACCTGTAGTCTCTCCGGTACTTATCATCCGGTCGACTTGGCGGCCGTTCTGATAGAGGGTCAGGTACTTCGCGTTGCTATAGACCTTGATGCGGAGATCCTGTCCGGCAGGGAAGTACTTGAGACGGCCGGAGGTGATGTGAACCGTGGTCTCATCCTTGTTCCAAAGGGACTTGTAAAGGTAGAACACGTCCTTTTTAGTCTGGCGGTCACGGGTAACAAGCCCTTTGTCATTCATGTACTTGCGGTCGTTGTTTTTCACGAACTTGACCCCGTCCTCGGAATCCATGTAACCTTCCTGACGGTTGGCCACAGGGAAATCGAACAGGATCCAGACAGACGTGAAGTTCAGCCAAGGCATGGCCTTTATCTGGCGGACATGAGACTCATGGAAACGGTTGCCATATTCTTCATAATGCTTGGAATCCTCATCCTTGTCACGGATGGCCTCGACTGGATTCCAGACATGGCAGTAAGGGTTGACGCCGACTCCATATTCAGAGACATTGATCGGGATGTCCGACCTCAGTCCACGAACCTTCTTCAAAGTTGTGGTGAACCCTGAGAACTCGTTAGGGGTTCTGTACCAGCCGTAGTAAAGGTTCTGTGAACAAAAGTCGCCTTTAAGGCTCGTGTACCCGTCCCTTGACAGGTTCGAGCAATCCGTGAAACCCACAAAGCGGTCCGGATCCAGTTTTTTCGTGTAATTGTAGAGTCTTTCTGTCTCCTTGACCACTCTTTCCGCGTCAAGCGGTCCCTGGAGGTCATTGTTGTTGCCCCAGGTGTCAAGCTCGTTCCACATTCCCCAGAACGCGATGGAAGGATGGTTGTAGAGGTTGTTCACCATCTCCTTCATCTGATGGTGGAGATTGTTGAAATAGGCCTGTGTGGCGTTGGTTCCGCACACATTGACCCAAGGAATCTCCGTCTGGACAATGATTCCGAGAGAGTCACAAAGCTGGAACGCGAAGTCGTTATGCGGATAATGGGCGAGACGCAGGAAGTTCGCCCCAAGCTCCTTGACGATGCGGTAGTCGCGGCGATAGTCAGCCTGAGTCAACGCGGAGGCCTTCCCATCAGTGTCCTGATGCATCGCCACGCCACGGAGAGGGTAAGGACGACCGTTCAGAAGGAATCCTCTCTCCGGATCCATCCCTATCGAACGGTAACCGACCTTTGTCTCGGCGATGTCCATCATCCTCTTTCCCTTGAACAGCTCGACCCTGATCGTGTAGAGGTAAGGATCTTTCATGCCTTCCCAAAGATGCATGCCGGAAAGGATGAACTCATGGTCGAAGTCATATTCAGAGAACGCCTTGACAAGGACCTCGCGGTCAGCCTGATAGCCCAACGCGCCATTGGCCTCCAGAAGCTGGACACGCACAAGGATGTCCGCGTCCCGATTGCCCGCGTTGACCAGTTTGGTCCTGACATTGGTGACAACTTTCTTCTTGGTCACGACCGGAGTCTCGCAACGAAGCCTGTACATTCCGTAGTCCTCCGGCGAAAAATAGACATCATCCATGACCAGAAGCCAGACCGGATTGTGCAGTCCGCCGTTCTTATTGAAGTCCGAAGTGACAGGAGCCATCTCCAGGTCCTCAGAGTTGTCGCAAATCACCTCCACCCTGTTGACACCCCTGGTCAAAGACTCTGTGATGTTTGCGGAGAAAGGCGTGTAGCCACCCTTGTGGGCCGCTACCTGCTCTCCGTTGACCTTGACAACGGCCGCCTGAGCCGCACCCTCGAAAAAGAGATAATATGTCTTCTTCACATCGGTGATCCTCAGATCACAGCGATAAGTCGCCTTGCCACGGTAGTAATAAGGAGAATGGCCATCCTCGGCGTTGTAGGAATGCGGCACGCTCACGGTCTGCCAAGAGGAGCCGTCCTTGCTGAATTCCCATTCCTTCAACTGTTCCTGACGGAAACCACGGATCTGTGCCTCCAGAGGGAGGACAGCAAAAAGAATCGCCGCCGCGACGGCGCAGAATAAATGTCTTTTCATCAAGATGAATGATTTACGCATAATTGGACAAAGTTAGCAATAATCATCGGAATTTCTTAACTTCGCACCCATAATCATCAATCATTTCATCCTATGAACAGGAATTGTTTAAGAAACTATGACAAAACGAGGAAGGTCCACGACTGGTTCAGGTACTTCGCGCCGGTCTTCATCACCTTTTCCGTGGCGCTTGGCTTCATCACAAGAATATTGCTGCTGTTCACTCCGCCTACCGTAATCGGATTCACGGCGCTGGAATGGCTTAAGATCTTTCTGTTAGGCTTTGTCAATGATGTGGCGTTCTCCCTGCTCGCGCTCGCACCGGCGATGGTGGTGCAGGCCACGCTGAACGACGCCAAGTACAAAAAGCCGCTCTGCTACATTATCGGAGCCGCCCTGCTCGCCTTCGCGGTCTATTCATTGCTGCCATCCAACATATTCACTGAATATGGTTCCGTCGTTCCGACGATAGCCCGTCTGCTCTCCCTCCTGCTTCTCGGCGCGTTCTGCCTGAGGCTGTTCATCCCGAACATCAGGAAGGGTTGGTGCAAGGCCGGACTGCTGTTCACTATGGGGCTGTACATATTCCTGATGATAGTGAACGCCATCTCTGAGTGTGTCTTCTGGAACGAGTTCGGCGTGAGGTACAACTTCATAGCGGTTGACTATCTGGTCTATACGAACGAGGTGATCGGGAACATCATGGAATCATATCCTATCGTGCCGATGTTCCTCGGGGTCTTTCTTGTGGCGGTGCTGATCTGTTGGCGGCTGTTCCGGCGGAAGGATTTCAGCGAGTCCGGCAACGGGGGAGCCGTTCCGTTCCTGGCGACATTCGTCATCTATGCGGCGCTGTTCGCCGGAAGCTTCTTCTGGCTGCGTTTCAGCTACCGTAACCTCCAGAGCTCCAATAACTACGCGACCGAGTTGCAGTGCAACGGATGCTGGAATTTCCTTGAGGCCTACAGCAGCAGCACTCTTGAATATGACAGGTTCTATCAGATGCTTCCCGAGGATGAGGCGCTGGGGCTCAAGCTCGCGCTGTGCGGCCAGGTTCCCGCCCGAGAGGAGGCTGGCTCCGCGGTCCGGCAGGCAGACCAGCCGGCCGATGCCGCCGTGCGGATGATAAGGGACTCCGTTCCGCCTGTCAGGAAGAACATCGTGATGATCACCGTCGAGAGCCTGAGCGCTGATTTCCTCGCCGCCTATGGCAATGAGGACGGCATCACTCCGAATCTGGACACGCTCATTGAAAAGAGCCTTGTCTTCGACAACCTCTACGCCGCCGGCAACCGATCCGTCCGCGGCCTTGAGGCCCTGACCCTCTGCATTCCGCCGAGCGCCGGCGAAAGCCTTATCAAAAGGCCGGACAACGCCGGACTTTTCTCCACCGGCACCGTGCTGAGGGAGAACGGCTACACGACCTCGTTCATCTACGGCGGCGACAGCTATTTCGACAACATGCGCGCCTACTTCTCCGGCAACGGCTTCGAGATCATCGACAAGTACTGTTATCCGAAGGAGGACATAACGTTCAGCAACATCTGGGGTACCTGCGACGAGGATTCGTACAGAGTGGCCTTGAAGGAGTTCGACAAGAAGGCCGAGAGCGGGACTCCGTTCCACGCCATCATATTCACAATCAGCAATCATCGTCCGTACACATTCCCAGAAGGGAAGATCACCTACGACGGTGAGATGAAGTCGCGCTCCGCCGCCGTGAAGTACACCGATTTCGCAATCGGCCAGTTCCTCGCCGAGGCTTCGCGCAAGCCATGGTTCAGCAACACCGTATTTGTCATCGTGGCCGACCACTGCGCCTCCAGCGCCGGCAAGACCAGCATCCCGGTGGACAAGTACCACATACCGGCGATCGTCTATTCCCCGGGCTTCATCCAGCCTCGGAGGGTGGAGAAGCTTTGCTCCCAGATTGACCTGATGCCGACCATCTTCTCCCTGTTGCACTTCTCCTATGACTCGAAGTTCTACGGCCAGAACATCCTCGCGCCGGACTACAACCAGCGGGCGTTCATGGCCACCTACCAGGATCTGGGCTACTACAGTGATGATGTGCTGACCGTCCTCTCGCCGGTTCGCCGAATCCGGCAGTTCGACGTGAGGGAGACCGGACCGTGGAGCCACACCGAGACGCCGAAGGAGACACCGGCGGACTCCCTGGTGAGGGAAGCCCAGGCATTCTACCAGACTGTCAACCTTAAGCCGTGGTGAATGTCAGACAGATAGCCGCAAGATAAACTATCAGGTATGAACAAGAAAGTCCTCTATTACATCGCCGCCCTCCTTTGGGGAGCGCCGGGGGTTGTCATCGCCGTCAAAGGCATCCAGGCGTACTTGACAATGCCTACGGAAAGGCTCTGGTGGCTGCTGCTCATCACGGCCTTTGTCCTGATGTGCTTCTACCTCATGTTCCGCAAAGCCGTGAACAAGTACTCGGCGCGCATCGCCGGACTGCCGCGGAAGACGACTCCCTGGCAGACATTCCCACCCGGCGGATGGATTCTGATTGTGGGCATGGCATGCCTTGGCGTCAGCCTGAAGTTCATACCCGGACTCCCCGCTGAATTCATCGCATCCTTCTACTCCGGCCTCGGCCCGATGCTCATCCTCGCGGCCTGCCGGTTCATATTCAAATCCTTTATTCCCTGACGTAGTGAGGCATCTCCGATGGAGTGATGATGGAGATCTCGCATAGCCCCTTCACCTCGTCGTCTTCCTTCCAGGCGCTCTGGAAGATGAATTTGTGTACACCTTGCTTCTCGATGGTGTAGCAGTTCGTGCCGCCCGTCTCCAGCATGTGACGGATTATGCCTGCGGAACGTTCACCGTGGCAGCCGAAAAGGTTCTTTCCGATCAGGCTGCCATGCTTCTCGTACTGTCTCACGGCAGGATCGTTCTGATAGATAATCACTCCGTCCTTGTCGCAGACGGTTATGGAGCAGTTCAGCTCCTTGGCCCAGTCAGGTATTATCATAATGTGATTAGTTAAGAAGCTGTTTTGAATTGTTTGAAATGTTCTTTGAGGTGAAAAATCTTCATT
>ERZ780141.402-NODE-402-length-33388-cov-4.106801_pt1 | contig 33388 bp, 27 predicted proteins | sample MGYA00433080_ERZ780141 | MGnify/ENA primary metagenome ERZ780141 (study PRJEB29588, sample SAMEA2154047) | human gut metagenome | biome: human gut; feature: human-associated habitat; material: faeces | place: Denmark | collected 2008/2010 ... | reverse complement strand
AAGAAGTAAATTTTTCCACTAGCGTGGCGCTATTTTTACGTTTGCAAACACGATTATGTAAACAAAAATAGCGATACAGAATAAATGAAAGGTGGTGCAAAAATGAGTTTTAGCAGTATGATGGAAATATTGCAAGAAAGAAACAAAGGAAAAATTGTTTTGATAAAATTAGGAGCTTTCTATGTGGCAACAGAAAAAGATGCAGTATTCTTGCATGAAAAATTAGAACTAAAATGTACATGCTTTAAGAATAATGTATGCAAAGTTGGAATACCAATAAATGCATTAGAAAAATATGTAGAAAAACTTGATTCAACAAAACATTCGTATATAATTTTTGATTATGATAAACAAAATAGAGAATTAAAAGAAATACATTCAAAAATAGGGAAGCAACACAAAATAACTTCAAAAAATATTAATTGCTTGGAATGTAAAGGTGTAAGTGCATATAAAGATGATGAATATATGGAAGCAATTTATAAACTCATGGATTAGGAGAGAGCAAATGGAGAATGATGAGAATGTAAACACAAAAAATCTAGAAACGAAGCAATTAATATTAATTCCTAAAATAGAAGATTATATAGAATATATTGTAAATATTATATTTAAATTACCAAGAACGGAAAAATTTAGTATAGGAAATGAATATAAAAAATCCATATATGAAACTTTAGAAAGAGCCCTATATATAGAAAAAATAAATAAAAGAGATAATAAAAAAGAAATTCTAACAACACTAAATCAAATTGATTCAAAATTAAATTGCCAAAGAATATATTTAAGAATCATGAAAAAACAAAGATGGATAGATGAAAATAAATTTGATATTAGTATGAACAAAATATACGAAATAGGAAAAATAGTTGGAGGATTAATAAAATACTATGCCAAGAACTATTAGAAACGAGTTTGATAAGAAGCTAAGTTATGGAATTTTAATGAAAGCACATAAGCTTAGCAGAAAAGGCAAAGGTTATAGAAAAGAAATAATATTATTCAACCTTAAACAAGAAGAATACTTAATGTGGCTATATGAAAATTTAAAAAACGGAAAATACAAACATGGAGGATATACAGAATTTTATGTAACAAAACCGAAGCTAAGAAGAATAGAAAAAAGTAGATATATAGATAGAATAGTACATAGATGGATTGTAGATAATTTCCTTGAGGAATATTTTATAAGAACATTTATAAATACTACATATGCATGCATAAAAAATAGAGGAATGCACAAAGCTTGTATCGATTTACAAAAAGATATGCAGCACTGTAAAAGAATCTGGAAAGACTATTATATTTTAAAAATGGATGTAATAAAATATTTTGATAGTTATGTGGACATATAGGGTATATGAAATTGTAGACTATACATATCAAGTATTAGAAAAAGGAACAACATTAGGCATAAGAGGATATTTTAATAGCAAAGAAGTAGTAATAGAAGAATTTGAAAAAATTGATTTTTCCTATTGACATAAACAAATAAAAAGTTGTATACTAGAATGGTATTGATATTATGGATTAATATCAGCAAAAATTAAATTATTAATCTCCAAAGAGATAGTAAGGGTGGTTAATATAAAAAAATTATTAATAGGACATGTTAGATAAATTGAACATATAGTGTTGGCAAAAAAATGTGGATTTTGCCAATGACTTTTTGTTGTCTTTTTTATTATCAAGATATAAATGTAAAAAAGAGGAATTATATTTGTTTTAGAATATAAAATGAGGTTTAAAAAAGCAGTAAATCTCAGAAATAAAGCAAACAAATAATAAGAGGGACTTTTTTACTAAATATATAAATTTCTGCTTTAAATTTTTTATGGGGTGATTAAAAGTGGTTAAAGAAGTTAAACACGAAAAATGCACAAGAAAAACCTTTTCAAAAATAGGTGATTACATTGAAATGCCTAACTTAATCCAAGTTCAAAAAGACTCTTATAATTGGTTTATTGAAGAAGGATTAGGGGAAGTTTTAAGAGACGTTTCACCTATCGTTGATTATTCTGGAAATTTAGTTTTGGAATTCTTAGATTATCACATGGAAGAAAAAACTAAGTACACAGTGGAAGAAGCAAAAGAGAGAGACGCAACATACTCAACAAGATTACACGTTAAAGTAAGATTAATTAACAAAGAAACAGGAGAAATAAAAGAACAAGAAATATATTTAGGAGATTTCCCTCTTATGACTGATAGCGCAACATTTGTTATAAATGGTGCCGAGAGAGTTATTGTCAGCCAGTTAGTTCGTTCTCCATCTTGCTATTATGCATCAGATTTCGACAAAACTGGTAAAAAGATTTACACATCCACAGTTATGCCAATAAGGGGTGCATGGTTAGAATATGAAACAGATAGCAACGATATATTCTATGTAAGAGTAGATAGAACAAGAAAATTGCCTGTTACTTCATTATTAAGAAGTATAGGTTTAGTTGCTGATGACCAAATTCTAGAATTATTTGGAAATGATCCAAAAATCAGAGCAACATTGGAAAAAGATCCAATAAAATCTCAAGACGAAGCAATAATAGAAATCTACAAAAAATTAAGACCAGGTGAGCTTCCTACAGCGGATGCTGCAAGAAACTTATTCGATGGATTATTTTTTGATAATAGAAGATACGATTTAGCTAAAGTTGGAAGATATAAATTCAACAAAAAATTAGACTTAGCAACTAGAATAACAGGACAAGTTGCATATGATGATATAGTAAACCCAGAAACAGGAGAAGTTTTAGCAGAAAAAGATACTAGAATTTCAGAAGAAGTTGCTCAAGAAATAAAAGATTCAGGAATAAATATTGTAGACGTAAAGGTAGACGACCAAAAAGTAAGAGTAATAGGAAATGGAGTAGTAAATATCCACAAAATATTACCAAATGTTGATTTAAGCGATTTACATTTCAAAGAGGGTGTAAATTACAATGTGTTAAAATCAATAATAGAAACAACACCTGAAGAAAAATTACATGATGTTTTAAAAGAGAGATATCATGAATTAGTTCCATTAACAATAACTACAGAAGATATGATAGCTTCTATTAGCTACTTATTAAACTTAGATTATGGAATTGGTGAAATAGATGATATAGACCATTTAGGAAACAGACGTATTAGATGCGTTGGAGAATTATTACAAAATCAATTTAGAATTGGTTTAACAAGACTTGAAAGAGTTGTACGTGAAAGAATGACAATTCAAGACCTAGACTCAGTTACTCCACAAGCATTAATAAACACAAAACCTATTACATCATCAATAAAAGAATTCTTTGGAAGTTCACAATTATCTCAATTTATGGATCAAACAAACCCATTATCAGAGTTAACACATAAAAGAAGAATTTCAGCATTAGGACCTGGAGGACTTTCAAGAGAAAGAGCTGGATTCGAGGTTCGTGATATTCACTATACTCACTATGGTAGACTATGCCCAGTAGAATCTCCAGAAGGACCAAATATCGGACTTATTTCTGCACTTTCATCATTTGCAATGATTGATGAATATGGATTTGTAGAAACTCCATACAGAAAAGTAGATAAAGAAACTGGAAAGCTTACTGATATAGTAGAATACATGCCAGCAGATGAAGAAGATAAATACATAATAGCACAGGCATCAGAGCCAGTAGATAAAGATGGAAGATTCGTAAATGATAGAATTAAGGTAAGACACAAAGAAGAGATAACAGAGGTTGATAAATCTCAAGTTGATTACGTAGATGTTTCACCTAAACAATTAGTATCTGTAGCAGCTGCCATGATACCATTCTTAGAGCATGATGACGTAAAACGTTCATTAATGGGATCAAACATGCAACGTCAAGCTGTTCCACTATTAATGCCAGAAGCTCCAATCGTAGGAACTGGTATGGAATACAAAGCAGCAAGAGATTCTGAAATTACAGTAGTAGCAAAGAATGACGGTATCGTAGAAAATGTAAGTGCTGATGAAGTAGTAGTAAGAAATAAAAAGAATGGATTAGATAAATATAAATTACGTAAATTCAAGAGAACAAATGGTGGTACATGTATAAACCAAAGACCAGTTGTTCAAAAAGGAGAAGTAGTCAAGGCTGGAGAAATCTTAGCTGATGGACCTTCAACAAAGAACGGAGAAATGGCTTTAGGAAGAAATGTACTTATAGCATTCTCTACATGGGAAGGTTACAACTACGAGGACGCTGTATTAATTAGCGAAAGACTAGTTAAAGAAGATGTGTACACATCAATCCACATCGAAGAATATGATTGTGAATGTCGTGATACAAAATTAGGACCAGAGGAAATTACAAGGGATATACCAAACGTTGGTGACGATGTATTAAAAGACCTTGATGAAAACGGTATCATAAGAATAGGTGCAGAAGTAAGACCTGGAGATATATTAGTTGGTAAGGTTACTCCAAAGGGAGAAACAGAGCTAACAGCAGAAGAAAGATTACTTCGTGCAATATTTGGTGAAAAATCTAGAGAAGTTAGAGATACATCACTTCGTGTACCACACGGAGAAGCTGGAACAATAGTAGATATAAAGATATTTACTAGAGAAAATTCAGAAGAATTAGGTCCTGGTGTAAACCAAGTAATTAGATGCTATATAGCTACAAAGAGAAAAATATCAGTTGGTGATAAAATGGCTGGACGTCATGGTAACAAAGGTGTCATTTCAAGAATATTACCAGAAGAAGATATGCCATTCTTACCAGATGGAACACCAGTAGATATAGTTCTTAACCCAATGGGTATACCTTCTCGTATGAACCTAGGACAGGTTTTAGAGGTTCATTTGGGAATGGCAGCAAGAGCGCTAGGCTGGAAAGTTGCAACGCCAGTATTTGATGGTGCTAAGGATTATGAAATCGAGGACTTACTAGAAGAAGCTGGGTTGCGTAGAGATGGTAAAACAGATTTATACGATGGTAGAACTGGAGAAAAATTTGTAAAACCAATTACAGTTGGTGTAATGTACATGATGAAATTGCATCACTTAGTAGATGATAAGATTCATGCTCGTTCAACTGGACCATACTCATTAGTTACACAACAACCTCTAGGAGGTAAAGCACAATTTGGTGGTCAACGTTTTGGAGAGATGGAAGTTTGGGCTTTGGAAGCATATGGTGCTGCTTACACATTACAAGAAATGTTAACAGTAAAATCTGATGATGTTGTAGGACGTGTAAAAACATATGAAGCAATTGTAAAAGGAGAAAATATCCCAGAACCAGGAGTGCCAGAAGGATTTAAAGTACTTGTAAAAGAGCTTCAATCATTAGGATTAGATATCAGATTGTATACTCATGATAACAAAGAAATAGAGTTAAAAGAAGACATTGATGAGGCTTCTTCATTCAGTAGCATAGAGAATAAATCTTTTGCGGAAGAGAATGTAGTAGATGAAGGGGAATTATCAGATGGTTATACTGAAGATTCAGAAGAAAAAGAAGACGACGAAAGTGGTTTTTTTGAAGATTTAGACAGTGATGATATTGTTCTAGATAGTGAAGATTTTAGTGATGAAAATATTTTAGATGACGATATCTTAGATGATGACGAAGAATAATAAAAATATAATCCAAGGGGGCAAAAATTGTGGATGAATTAGAAAATTTTGATAAAATGAAAATCGGCATTGCATCTGATGAGAAGATAAGAGAATGGTCACATGGTGAAGTAAAAAAGCCAGAAACTATTAACTACAGAACATTAAAACCAGAAAAAGATGGTTTATTCTGTGAGAAAATATTTGGACCTACAAAGGATTGGGAATGCCATTGTGGAAAATATAAAAGAGTAAGGTATAAAGGTATTGTTTGCGATAGATGTGGTGTTGAAGTTACTAAATCTAAAGTAAGAAGAGAGAGAATGGGGCACATAGAGCTTGCTGCCCCAGTAGCTCACATCTGGTATTTTAAAGGAATTCCAAGTAGAATAGCTTTAATGCTAGATGTTTCTCCTAAAGCTTTAGAAAAAGTTATATATTTTGCATCTTACATAGTAACAGATAAAGGTACAAGTACACTTTCAAAATGCCAAGTATTATCTGAAAAAGAATATGTAGAAGCAAGAGAAAAATTTGGTAAAGACTCATTTACAGCAGAAATGGGCGCTGAACCAGTTAGAAAATTGTTATCTGAAATTGACGTAGAAAAATTATCAGATAAATTAAAGAAAGAAATAGAAAAAGCTAGCGAGCAAAAAAAAGCAAAACTAGTAAAAAGATTAGATACTGTAGAAGCATTTAAATTATCAGGAAATAGACCTGAATGGATGATTATGAGCGTTGTTCCAGTTATTCCACCAGATTTAAGACCAATGGTTCAATTGGATGGTGGTAGATTTGCTACATCAGATTTAAATGATTTATACAGGAGAGTTATAAACAGAAATAACAGATTAAAAAGATTACTAGAGCTTGGTGCTCCAGAAATAATAGTAAGAAACGAAAAAAGAATGTTACAAGAATCTGTTGATGCTTTAATAGATAATGGAAGACGTGGAAGACCTGTTACAGGAGCTGGAAACAGACCATTAAAATCTTTATCAGATTTATTAAAGGGAAAACAAGGAAGATTCAGACAAAACTTACTAGGAAAACGTGTTGACTATTCAGGACGTTCAGTTATAGTTGTTGGACCAGAGCTTAAAATTTATCAATGCGGTGTGCCAAAGGAAATGGCAGTAGAATTATTTAAACCATTTGTTATGAAAGAATTAGTTGGACGTGGAATAGCACACAACATAAAAAATGCAAAAAGAATGGTAGAAAGATTACGCCCAGAAGTATGGGATATATTGGAAGATGTTATAAAAGATCACCCAGTACTTTTAAACCGTGCGCCAACACTACATAGATTAGGTATTCAAGCATTTGAGCCAGTTTTAGTAGAAGGTAGAGCAATAAAATTGCACCCATTAGTTTGTACAGCATTCAACGCAGACTTCGATGGTGACCAGATGGCTATTCACTTGCCTTTATCACCAGAAGCTCAAGCAGAAGCAAGGTACTTAATGCTTTCAGAAAACAACTTGTTAAAACCACAAGATGGTAGACCAGTTACAATTCCTACACAGGATATGATTTTAGGAAGCTATTATTTAACAATGGATTTAGACGGAGAAAAAGGAGAAGGCAAGTACTTTTCATCTCCAGAAGAAGCTATAATGGCAAATGCAAATGGCGATTTAGGAATGCATGCAAAGATATTTGTTAGAAGAACTGGTGTATTAAATGGTATGGATATTGAAAGAAAGGTACAAACAACAGTTGGTAGAATTTTATTCAATACAGGTATACCACAAGACTTAGGTTTTGTAGATAGAAGAAGTCCAAAGAATGCATTAAAATATGAAATTGACTTTGTTGTATCTAAGAAAAACTTAGGAACAATAATCGGAAAATGTATTAATGTTCATGGATTAAGCAGAACTGCAGAATTGCTAGATTATATTAAGTCTACAGGCTATAAATATTCTACATTAGGTGGAATTACAGTTTCTGTTGATGATGTGCAAGTGCCACCAGAAAAGAAAACAATAATTGCTGATGCCCAAGCACAAGTAGACCAAGTATTAAAACAATATAAGCGTGGTTTAATTACAAACGACGAGCGTTATAATCAAGTAATAAAAATATGGGAAAAAGCTACAAACGATGTAAAAGAGGCAATGAAAAATAACTTTGATAAAGAAAACCCAGTATTCATGATGTCTGATTCAGGAGCCAGAGGTAACTTAGACCAGTTAAAACAAATTGCTGGTATGCGTGGACTTATGGCAAGTACAACAGGTAAAACAGTAGAGATACCAATCAAGTCATCATTCAGGGAAGGTCTAGATGCATTAGAGTACTTTATATCTGCCCATGGAGCTCGTAAAGGTCTTTCTGATACAGCTTTAAGAACAGCAGACTCTGGTTACTTAACAAGAAGATTAGTTGATGTTTCTCAAGATATAATAGTAAGAGAAGAAGACTGTGGTTCTAGAGAAGGAATTGAAGTTTCTGATATTAAAGATGAAAATCAAGTAATAGAAAAAATGCAAGAAAGATTATTAGGAAGATATCCATTAGACGATGTTAAAGATCCTACAACAGGAAAAATAATTGTAGATAAGAATACTTTAATTACAGAAGATTTAGCAGATAAAATAGTGGAAGCTGGTATTACAAAACTTAAAGTTCGTACAGTATTCCATTGTAGAACAAAACATGGTGTTTGTGCTAAATGCTATGGTATGGGATTAGCTAGCCATAAAGAAGTTGATATAGGAGATACAATAGGAATAATTGCAGCACAATCAATTGGTGAGCCTGGTACACAGCTTACAATGAGAACTATCCACTCTGGTGGTGTTGCTGGTGTTGCAGATATCACACAAGGTCTTCCTAGAGTTGAGGAGCTTTTTGAAGCTCGTAAACCAAAGGGATTAGCTATAATATCTGAAATAGCTGGAACGGTAAAGATATCTGACGATAAGAAGAAACGTGAAGTAATTGTAACATCTAACGACGATAGCAGAACATATGTAATTCCATTTGGATCAAAACTAAAAGTTAGAGATGGAGATACAATAGGTGCTGGAGATCAAATTACAGAAGGTTCTAAGAACCCAGCAGAAGTATTAGCTATAAATGGACCAGATGGTGTATACCAATACTTAATACAAGAAGTTCAAAAAGTTTATAGAAACCAAGGTGTTGATATTAACGATAAACACATTGAAGTTATTGGAAGACAAATGCTTAAGAAAGTAAGAGTTGAAGATAATGGAGATACAGATTTACTTTCTGGATCACTTGTAGATATGTATGATTTCGAAGATAAGAACAAAGAAGTAATAGCTCAAGGCTTAAGACCTGCAACTGGAAAGAGAGTATTATTAGGTATTACTAAAGCATCTCTTGCAACAGATAGCTTCTTATCTGCAGCTTCATTCCAAGAAACAACAAGAGTATTAACAGAAGCAGCAATAAAAGGTAAAACTGATGAATTAATAGGATTAAAAGAAAATGTTATCATCGGTAAATTAATTCCTGCTGGAACTGGTATGAAGAGGTACAAAGATGTACAAATAAATACAGAAAAAGTAAATGAAGCAGAAGAAAATTCAGAAGAATCTGTAGATGATACAGATGACGATGAGATAATAGAATAATAATAAAAAAACTCTCATAGGATATATTAAATGTCTAAATGAGAGTTTTTGCATGGCGGTGCTGAGTAATTATAAAACGAATTATAAAAAATGTTTAACAAATTTATTAGAAACTGTTATAATGAAGCAAAATTAGAAATAGGTTAGGAGAATCGAAATATGAGTAAAGACCAACATTATAATCGAATTTCTATTGTTGGTGGATCTGGTAGTGGTAAAAGTACATTATGTAATATTTTATCAAAATCTCTGAATCTTCCAGCTATTCATTTAGATGCTATTAATTACAAACCTAATTGGGTGGAGATTGATAAGACTGAGAGAGATAAAATAATATCTATGAGAGCAGCAGAAGAGAAATGGATTATTGATGGAAATTATAACAAAACACTTAAAGAACGTTTAGATAGAGCGGACTTAATAATTTGGTTGGATTATTCAACTTTTATGCAATTAAAAGGAGTCTTAAAAAGATATTTAAAAGAGCGTAATAGTGAAAGGCCAGAGATACCTGGATGTAAAGAAAGATTAAATTACAATTTTATAAAATATGTGATTACATATAATAAAAAGAAGAGACATATAATTGAGGAGTATTTACAAGATATTCCAAAGGAAAAAGTATTAATTTTTAAAAAGCAAAAAGACTTGAATATGTGGCTTAAAGAATTTACGCATGACGAAAAACTATTGGAAAGTTTGAAATAAAATACTTAATGGTATTTTTTAATGGAGAATAATAAAATGAAAAGTGAATACGAAATAACAGTATTGGACATTGATGTTATGGAAATTAAGAAAAAATTATTGGAAATGGGAGCTGTTAAAGAAGGGGATTTTTTCCAAAAAAGAAATATATATAATTTTCATGAAGAATATAGAGGAAGATTTATTAGATTAAGGACAAATGGAACTAAAACAACATTAACAATTAAGGATAAATCTGATAAAAAAGAAATAGGCAGTGTAAAAGAATTAGAAGTGGAAGTGTCGGATTTTGAAAAAACCGATGAAATATTAAAGATGTTAGGGTATGAGCATAGTATGTACCAAGAAAATAAAAGGACTATATATAGATTAGGGGATATAGAGTTTGATATTGACTCATGGCCTATGATTCCAACTTATCTTGAAATAGAAGGAAAGAGCAAAGAGCAAGTAGAAGAGATGATTGAAAAATTAGAAATTGATAAGAATAAATTATCTTTGGATAAAGTAAGTGAAATTTATAAAAGATATGGGATTGATATACACAATTATAAAAATTTAAAATTTATATAGATTAATAACGATAAATCCATAAAACTATAACCTTTACCAGGAGGAAATACAAATGAAAATAGAGAAGAATACTATACAATTCCTGGAGGAGGACAAGAAGAAGGAGAAAACATGAATATAGTAAAAAAAGCTGGTTGTATTTTAGTAAATATGAAAGAAAAGAAAATTGCGTTGGTATTAAGAAAAGGTGAGTATTCTTTTCCCAAAGGACATTTAGAAGAGATGGAAACAATAAAGGATTGTGCAATAAGAGAAACAATAGAGGAAACTGGACATGAAGTTGAAATACTTGGAGATGAAATAAGTGTAATAAGATATAAAAGTTCTGGAGGAGAAAATGTAGAAAATCATTTTTTTATAGGAATAGATATAGGAATAACAAATAAAAAAATAGCTGAAAAGGACAAAGAAAGAACTGAGTGGTTTGAAATAGATAAAATTGAAGAAAAATTAGCATATCAAAATTTAAAAAATATTTGGAAAGAAATAAAACCAAAAGTAGAGAGTATAGTTAATGATTATGAAATATAAAATTACAATTAATGAAGCTCGTTTATTTGAAATTAATCATATAAACTAATATTATCATAAATTAATAACCCCTACATATATTTATATAAAATATGTGTAGGGGTGTTTTATGGTTGTTATAAATAGAAAAAGAATAATGGTAATGCTGGGCATAATTTTAGTGGGCATATTTACATTTGATATACAGGCCAGTATTAATGCAAATAAAGTAGTAGAAACAGTAGCGGTTCCTGTAACTTCTAAAGTTATAGTTTTGGATGCTGGGCACGGTGGAGAAGATGGTCGGAGCGGTTAGTGATAATGGCGTGAGTGAAGCGGATATTAACTTAAAAATAGTTTTAAAGTTGCAGCAATTGCTAGAGCAGAGCGGAGCGGAAGTAATATTAACTAGATCTGATGAAAACGCAATTTATGATTTGGATAAGAAAACATTAAGAGACAAAAAGAATTCAGATATAAAAAATAGAGTAAAAATAGGCAATAATTCTTCAGCTGATATTTTTGTAAGTATTCATCTTAATAAAATACCTCAAAGCCAATATAGCGGATGGCAAACTTTTTTCAAAGATGGTAATGAAGATAGCAAAAAACTAGCTACTTCAATACAGAACAATTTAAATGAGGCAATGCAAAAAGAAAATAAAAGAGTACCATTAAAAATTAACAATATATATATAATAAAAAAAGTAGAAATTCCTACAACTATAGTGGAATGTGGCTTTTTATCTAACCCAGAAGAAGAAAAGTTACTTCAGCAAGATGAATATCAAGCCAAATTAGCCTGGGGAATATACAATGGAATAATGCAATATTTCGTATAATTTTTCCACTTCTTGGAGAAAATATGTGTAAAACATATACCAAGGAGTGGATTTTTTGTGAAAAATAAAAAAGTGTTGAATATACAAGGAGCTGTTTTAGACAAGTATCAATTAGAGTCATATCTAAAGAAAATTGCATCTGACCATGTGTTAAAAGATAAGGCTTCTTTAGAAACATATCCAATTAATAGACTAAATGAAAATTATATTGTGATAAAGCAAGTGTATAAATTATTGAATGAACATATAAAAATGGGAATTCCAATACATCCAGCAGGAGAGTGGATTTTGGATAATTTGTATGTAATAGAAGAAATAGTAAAAAATATAACAAAGGACTTAACATTAAAAAAATATAAAAACTTTGTGTCTTTATCAAATGGAAGATATGCTGGATTTGCTAGAATATATGTGCTAGCAGCAGAGATGGTAGCATATACGGATGGGAAGATAGATAATAAAAATTTAGAAGAGATGCTTAGAAGTTATCAAAACAAAAAGGCACTAAGCATGGACGAGATATGGAATATAGGAACATTTTTGCAAATAGCACTTATAGAAAATATAAGACAAATTAGTGAAAGAGTGTATCTATCTCAGATTCAAAAATACAAGGTGGAAAATATATTATCAAAAACCATTGATAGAGAAAACCAGTCTAAATATAGAGAAAATAATGTAAATAGGGTGTATATAAAATCAGAGATTAATACCTTTGTGGAATATATGTCTTATAGGTTGAAAAAATTCGGAAGGCAAGCATATCCATATTTAAAAATATTGGAAGAGGAAGTAAATAAGGCTGGAACTACAACGGAGGAGATAATAAAAAAAGAACATTTTGATATTGCTGTAAAGAAATTATCTATGGGCAATTGTATTACAAGCCTTAAGAATATATCACGTATAAACTTTTTGGAGATATTTGAAAGAATTAATGGGGTTGAAGATATTTTAAAGCAGGATCCTGCTAAGCAATACGAAAAAATGGATGTTAATACAAAAGTGTTGTATAGAAATACCATAAAGGAAATATCAGAAAAAACAAAATTATCTGAAATATATATAGCTCAGAAATGCTTAGAATTAAGCGCTAAAGGAGAAGAAAAAAAATCTCATGTTGGATACTATTTAGTTTCAGATGGAAAATATGTGCTATTAAATTATTTGCAAAATAAAAACAAGAAATATTTAACTAAAAAACAAAAAGCCGAGATATATATATTTGCAATATGGCTATTTACTGTAGTACTAGATTTAATATTTATAGAAGTATTGTATAAGCAAACATCAAACTTTTTATTATCAATAATTATGTTTGTTTGTATCTTGTTACCAATTGAAAATATAGTAACTAAAATTATACAATTTGTTTTAAGTAAAACGGTGAAGCCAAAATTGATTCCAAAGCTAGATTTTCAAAATGGAATTCCAGAAGAATATGCAACTTATGTAGTAATACCAACAATATTGAAAAGCAAAGAACAAGTAAAAAAATTGATGGAGAAATTAGAAGTTTTTTATATAGCCAATAAAAGTTCTAATTTATATTTGGCATTGTTAGGAGATTGCAGCAGTAGTGATAAAGAAGAAGAAGAATTTGATGCAGAAGTAATTGAAGCCGGAGTAAATGAAGCAAAAAGATTGAATGAAAAATATGCTAATAACAGCTATGATACTTTCGGTTTTGTGTATAGAAAACGTATTTGGAATGATAAAGAAAATTGCTATTTAGGATGGGAAAGAAAAAGAGGAGTATTAAATCAATTTAATGAGTATGTATTGGGAAAAATAAAAAATCCATTTAGAATAAATACATTAACCCAAATACCAAAAATAAAATATGTGATAACAATTGACTCGGATACAGATTTAACTCTTAACTCTGGATTAGAGATGATAGGGGCTATGGCTCATATTTTAAATAGACCTGAACTAAATGAAGAAAAGGATTTGGTTGTGTCCGGTCATGGGTTAATTGCGCCTAGAGTGGGAGTAAATTTAGAAGAAACACAAAGAAGTGTATTCTCTATGCTATATGCTGGGAAAGGAGGAACAGATTCATACACAAATGCAATTTCTGATTTATATCAGGATAATTTTGATGAAGGAATATATTCAGGAAAAGGAATATACGATTTAGAAGTTTTTGAAACTGTTTTAAATAACGAAATAAAAGAAAATACTGTACTAAGCCATGATTTACTAGAAGGTAGTTATTTAAGAAGCGGTTATGCATCAGATATAATGCTGATGGATGGATGCCCAACTAATTATATGAGTTATAAAAAAAGGCTGTATAGATGGACAAGAGGAGATTACCAAATTATATTATGGCTTAAGGATAAAATTGAAAATAAAAATGGAGAAATAAAGAGAAATCCACTTAATTTTTTAAGTAAGTATAAAATATTAAGTAATATTTTTAGAAGCAAATTGGAAACAGCTACTTTAATAACAATTTTGTATAGCTGTACTTTAAGTTTGGTATTAAAGTGCAATATATGGGGCTTTTTTGCCATAGCTTTAATTACAATGATTATTCCTTTTGTATTGGATTTAATTAATTTTGCTGTATGCAAAAAAGGAAATGATATAAAAACCAAAAGCTTTACAAAATCAATAACTGGTTTATCTGCTTCTTTTTATAGAGCAGTAATAAACGTGATGCTAATTCCCGATAAAGCATGGATGGATGTAAAAGCTGAAGTAAAAACTTTATACAGATTATGCAGAAGTAAAAAACACTTATTGGAGTGGGAAACATCGGAAGAAGCAGAAAGAAATTCTAAAAAAGATTTATACTCATATTGTAAAAATATGTGTGCTAATATAATAGTTGGAATAGTGATATTATTAATAAATTTTTGGCAAATGGATGTGGGTGTAAAAACTGCACTTGCTGTAATAGCGGTATTATGGATTATAGCTCCAGTAATAATGCATAAAATAAGCAAAAAAGCAGAAGCAGAAGAGAAAAAGCTAAGCCAAGAGGATAAAAATTTCTTATTAGATACGGCCTATAAAACGTGGTTATATTTTAAAGAAAATTTGAACGAGAAAAATAATTTCTTGCCGCCAGACAATTATCAAGGTGATAGAAAACCAAATTTTATAGATAGAACTTCTTCAACGAATATTGGTTTGGCTTTACTATCAGTAATAGCAAGCTATGATTTAAAATTTGAAACTTTAGAAGATACAATAGATTTGCTATATAAGATGGTAGATACTATATCTGGTTTGCAAAAATGGAATGGGCATTTATATAATTGGTATAATATACAAACATTGGAACCATTAGTTCCACGCTATATATCTTCGGTTGATAGTGGAAATTTTGTGGGATATTTATATGTGGTATTGCAATTTCTAGAGGAGGCAAAAGATAAATTAAAAGAAGACGAACAAGCAATATTAAAAATAAATTCAATGTTGGAAATTTTAGAAAATATTATAGAAACTACAGATTTTTCGAAGTTATATGATAGTAAAAACCGATTATTTTCAGTTGGATATAATGTGGAAGAAAATAAACTTACAGATTCTTATTACGATTTATTAGCGTCTGAAGCAAGGCAAACAAGCTTAGTAGCAATTGCTAAAAAAGATATTTCATCAAAGCACTGGCACAATTTAAGCAGAACACTAACTACATTAAATAATTATAAAGGACTTGTATCGTGGTCTGGAACTGCGTTTGAGTATTTGATGCCAAATATAAATATACCTCAATATCCAGGAAGTATTTTGGACGAATCTTGCAAATTCATGATTATGAGTCAAAAAATGTATGCTAATAAACTGGGAGTTCCATGGGGATTTTCTGAAGCGGCTTTTAATTTAAAAGATTTGTATAATAATTATCAGTATAAAGCATTTGGGATACCATGGCTAGGCTTAAAAAGAGGATTGGCAGATGAGATTGTTGTGTCTAGCTATGGAACGATATTAGCACTGCCTCAAGATGCTCTGGGAGTAATGGCAAATATAAAGATTTTAAAAGAGCAAGGAATGTATGGGCAGTATGGATTTTATGAATCTATTGATTATACTCCAAATAGAGTTAGAAAAAACTGTGAAATAGTAAAAACATATATGGCACATCATCAGGGCTTGATTTTACTATCAATAGATAACTTTTTTAATGACAATGTTTTGCAAAAAAGGTTTATGAAAAATCCACAAATGCAGGCAATAAAAATATTGTTAGAAGAGAAAATGCCAGAAAACATGGTGATTACAAAAGAAGAGAAAGAAAAGGTTGAAAAAATAAAATACGTAGATTATGAAGATTATAGCTGTAGAAAATATAATAAAATAGACGAAAACCTAAACATTTCAAATGTGATTGCAAATGATAAATATTCAATTATTATGGATCAATATGGCAATGGATATAGCAATTATAATGGAATTCAAATTAATAGGTTTAAGCCTACTGATGACGAGGCTCAAGGAATTATATTTTTTATAAAGGATATTAGAAATAAGAGAATATGGACTAACACATATTCTAGATATTTAGCAAAGCCTGATAAATATAGTGTTAGTTTCTATCCAGACATGAATAAAATTGTAAGGCTTGATGGTTCTGCAAGGACTACAACTAAGATTATTGTAGCAACAGATGAAGCGGTGGAGATACGAAGATTAGAATTAAAAAATATGGGAATTACAGAGCAAATTTTAGAAGTAACAAGCTATATTGAACCAATACTTTCTACCAAAATGCAGGATTATGCACATAAAGCATTTAATAATCTGTTTGTTTCGTTTGAATATATAGAAGGTTTGAATACAATAATTGTGAAGAGAAATGCAAGAGATAAAGACGATAGAGAACTTTATATGGGTATTAAATTATATCAAGAAGATGATATTAATGGAGAGCTAGAGTATGAAATAGATAAAGAAAAATTTTATGGAAGATGTAACTTGAATCTTCCAAGAGAAGTAATTAATTCTAGTCCATTTAGTAAAAGAATTGAACACGTAACAGACCCAATAGTTGCATTAAAGAAAATTATTAATATACAACCAGAGGAAAGCAAGATTTTAGATTTAATAATATCAGTGGCAGAAAGTAAGGAAGAGGCAATAGCAAATATAACTAAATATTCGAACAATGAAACTGTACAAAGAACATTTGAACTATCAAAGGCAAGAGTAGAAGCGGAAACTAGATATCTAGGCTTAAAAGCTAAAGATATAGAAGTTTATCAAAAACTTATGTCATATTTGCTATTTAAGCCAAAAGTAAATATATCAAAAAATAATATAAAAAGTGCATTATATCCTACTTCTGAATTATGGAAGTACGGTATATCTGGAGATTTACCAATTTTGCTAATAAGAATAAAAAATGTGAACGATATAGATGTTGTAAAAGAGGCAATTAATGCGTACGAATACTGGCGAAGCAAGGGTATAAATGTAGATTTAGTAATTTTAAATGAAGAAAAAGAAAGCTATGAAAATTATGTGAAAGATGCAGTAGAGTCTGCTGTGCTTAACAAAAATTTAAGCTATCTATTTAATATAAAGGGTGGAATTTACTGCTTAAATAATATTAATAAAAATGATGAAAAGCAATTGTTAAGAATGAAGGCTACTATGGAGATTAATGCAAGTAATGGAAGCTTAGAAGAGCATATTAATGAATACGAAGCAGAGTTGAAAGAGGCTGTAAAGCAAACTGTATATGAATCTAAAAAAGAATATGTGATAGAGGAACGAGAAGAGAAAAGCAATATAAATTTAGATGAAAAAAATCTGAAATATTTTAACGAATATGGTGGATTTTCGCAAGACGGAAAGGAATATTTAATTAAAGTAAATAAAAATGCTAAGCTACCAACTGTATGGAGCCACATAATGGCAAATGAGCATTTTGGAACATTGGTAACTGAAAGCATGGGAGGATACACTTGGAAGGATAATAGCAGATTAAATAGGCTAACTGCATGGGCAAATAATCAAGTAACAGATATACCATCTGAAATTATATATCTTAAAGATTTGGATACTGGCCAAAAGTGGTCTTTGGGCTTGAATCCTATGCCAGATGATAATGATTACTATGTAACTTATGGCTTTGGGTATGCTAAATATGCACATTCTTCAAGTGGTATAGAACAGGAAAATACTGTTTTTATTCCACAAAATGACAACGTAAAAATAAATTTATTGCATTTCGAAAATAGAAGACCTGAAAGTAGAAGATTGAAAATAGTATACTATATCAAGCCTGTAATGGACGAAGATGAGATAAAATCAAATGGTAATATAAATGTGGAATTTAATAATTATTCAAATGTTGTATTGTTAAATAATACAGGAAATGAAACTTTTGACGGAAAAATGTTTGTATCTAGTAGCGAAAAAATAAATTCTTATACTGGAAGTAAAACATCATTCTTTAAAAATACTAGTTTAAATAATCCGGATGGATTAGAACAATTAGAATTTAATGGTGAGAATTCTTATGGTGAAGACGGAATTCTAGCAATAAATTTGAATATAAAATTGGAGGCAATGTCTGGAAAGGATGTAGCAATTATAATTGGAGAAGAAGCAAGCAAGAGCAAATGTCAAGATATAGCTTACAAGTATTCAGATATAAATAATTGCAGAGAAGAATTGTTTAAAATAAAGAAATATTGGAGTGATATGATTAGCAAAATTCAAGTGGAAACACCAGTAGAATCAACTAATATATTATTAAACGGATGGCTAATATACCAAACTATTGAAGCAAGGTTACTTGCAAGAACAGGATATTACCAATCAGGAGGAGCTTATGGATTTAGAGATCAATTGCAAGATAGTATGGCTGTAAAATATTTTCTTCCTGAATTAACGAGGAACCAAATAATAAAACATAGTAAGCATCAGTTTCTTGAAGGTGATGTTGAGCATTGGTGGCATGAAGAAACGAAAAGGGGAATAAGAACAAGGTTTAGCGATGATTTATTGTGGTTACCATATGTTACTTGTGATTATATAAATTTTACAGGTGATTATGAAATTTTAGATGAGAACACTCCGTATATACAAGGCAAGATTTTGGAAAAAGATGAAAATGAGAGATATGATTTTTATGGGCAGTCCGATGTTTGCGAAAGCATATATGAACATTGTGTAAGGGCAATAGAAAAATCATTGCAATTTGGAGAAAATGGTCTTCCTCTAATAGGCTCTGGAGATTGGAATGATGGATTTAGTAATGTTGGTGTAAAAGGCAAAGGTGAGAGTGTATGGCTAGGGTTCTTTATGTATGATGTATTACACAAGTTTATTCCAATTTGTGATTACAAGCAAGATATACAAAGAGCCGAAAGATATGCGCAAATACAAGAAAAATTGAGAAAAGCTTTAAATACAAATGGTTGGGATGGCAGATGGTATAAAAGAGCATTTATGGATGATGGCGAAATTCTAGGTAGCTTGCAAAATGAAGAATGCAGAATAGATAGTATATCACAAAGCTGGGCAGTTATATCAGGAGCTGGAGATAATGATAAGAAGTATATATCAATGGAAAGCTTAGAAAACCATTTGGTAGATAAGGCAGATGGAATTATAAAACTTTTAGATCCGCCGTTCGAAAAAAGCAAATTAAATCCAGGTTATATAAAATCGTATGTATCAGGAACCAGAGAAAATGGAGGTCAGTATACACACGGGGCAATATGGGTTATTATTGCAATGGCGTTATTGAATTTGGACGACAAAGCTTTTGAATATTATAAAATGATTAATCCTATAGAGCATAGCAGAACAAGGGAAGCAGCCAGCAAGTATAAAGTGGAACCATATGTTGTAGCTGCAGATGTTTATGGTAAATACAATTTGGCAGGAAGAGGCGGCTGGACTTGGTATACTGGTTCAAGCAGCTGGATGTATATAGCAGGAATAAAGTATATATTAGGATTAGATATAGAAAATGGAATGATGAAAATTACTCCGCATATACCAGCAAACTGGGAAGGATATAGTATAAGATATAAATATGGTGAAAGCTTATATAATATAAAAGTGACAAAAAAACATTTAGAGAAAAAGGTGGTTATAATTAATGGGAAAGTAAGTGAACACGAGGAAATTGCATTAGATAGTAGTGGGCAAATATATAATGTAGAAATAACTATTTAAAAATGAAATATTTTTGTAATAATTTTGATAAAAATCTTTGACAAGCATAGAAACTAGATATATAATGAAGAAAATTAAAACAAAATGTCGGAGGTAAAATATGGAGAAAAAAACAAGAGATAATAATATAATACCATTTCCAAAGAAATATACTGATCCATATAAAGAATTACATGAAAGGGAAGAATTAATTCGAAGCTATAATAACAGAAATAAAAGAGAAAGAAGAGAACCTACAGATGTAGACATAAGAAGAAAAAATCGTAAGATAAAAGAAGAAAGAAGAAAACTAAAGAATACGTTCATAAAAAGAACGACAGCGACAGTTGCGCTGGGATTAGGCATAACTGCAGCTACAGTAGCAGGTGCAGGAAATTTTCTAAAAGGAAGTATTTCAAATTTAAAAGCTTTAGCAAATGAACCTCAAAACAAAGATGTAAAATATGCTATTGCAATGGCAAACGAAACAGAGAGTAAATTATTTAATTCTTTAGAATTTGATGAACAACAAATGATGAACATAGAAAACTTAAAAAAGGCTATAAGAAAATATAATATTTTTGAGAATAATGAAGACTATAAAAATGAAAATCTAGATGAATATAAGAGAGTATGTGAGGAAATTTTAGGTAATAAAGACTTTATTTCAAAAAAATATATGCAGATGATTAAAGAAAAAATTGCAAATGTATATGAACTATCAGACAGTAGTTCTATAAATATAGTAGACACTCCTGATGATGAAGCTGGAGGATATAGAATATGGTTTAATAATGAAAGTGAAAAAGTAGGAATAGATACGAAATTCCATGGCTTTAATGAAAAGATAATGGATAACAATTTAAGACATGCTGTAGAGGTTGCCATAATTACTGAGAATATTGATAAAACTTTAGATTTAAAAAATCTAGAGAACGTTGAAGAAGTTATTGGGGCATATGGAAGTATGAGTAAATTTGCAGATGCGAAATTGAGCTTGGATAAAGATAATAATATTGTTGTTAGCTATGAAAAAGACAAAGCAGCGCCAGTAGAAGAGCAAGAAGAAAGATAATAGAAGATAAATGGAGGACCTTATGAAAGAAGAACTAGATCCAAATAAGAAAACAATATTGGTGGTAGATGATGAAAAGCCAATTATTGATATACTAGTTTATAATTTACAAAAAGAAGGATATAACACATTAGAGGCAACAGATGGAGAAATGGGATTAAATATGGCTTTGGAAAAAAAGCCTAATTTAATCTTGTTAGATGTGATGCTTCCTAAAATGGATGGATTAACTGTGTGCAAAAGAGTAAAACAATCTTTAAATATTCCAATATTAATGCTATCTGCAAAAGATGAGGAAATAGATAAAATAATAGGCTTGGAACTAGGTGCAGACGACTACATTACTAAACCATTTAGTGTCAGGGAATTAATGGCAAGAGTAAAGGCAAACTTGAGGAAAGTGGAAGAAGAGAAAAATGCAAAATTAAAAGATGATAGCGAAACTAAAAAGATAGTAGTTGGGGATTTAGAATTGGATTTGGAGAAAGTAGAAGCAAGAGTAAAAGGAGAAATAAAATCTTTAACACCCAAAGAGTTTGAGCTAATAAAATACTTAGCAATGCAGCCAGGGGTTCCTGTAACAAGAGAAACTCTATTAGAGAAAGTATGGAATTACGAATACTATGGAGATATAAGAACAGTTGATGTTACTATTTGCAGAATAAGAGAAAAATTAGGAGACAGTACAAAGAATTCTAAAATAATAATAAACAAAAGAGGTATTGGATATTATCTAGCTTCAAAATAAAAGGATGATAAAAACATGATGAAAAGTGTACAAGCAAAAGTTATATTAATGTTCTTTATTATAGGCATCATTATTATATTAGGAATAGGATTTTTTTCAATAAGAATAGCAGAGCAAAACCTTGGCAATATAGAAAATATGGCAAAAGTGTTAAATTCTGAAATTTCACAAATAAAAATACTAATATTAATATCTATATTAGTATTTTCTTGTATTATGCTAATTATGAGTGCCTTTGTTATAAAAGTTTTAGTAAAACCAGTAAATAATTTAATAAAGAATGCTCAAAAAGTGGCTGAAGGAAGTAGCAAGGAATTAATAACTGTTAAAAATGGTAAAAAGAAAAGTAAAAAACAGAAAAGAAGAAAAAAGGGGACAGAAATCGATTCTTTAACTAATGTAATAGAAATAATGACGGGTGAACTTAAACAGAATTTAGTTGAAGTTAACAGGCAAAAAAGGGAAATTGAAACAATATTATTGCACATGACCGATGGAATAATTGCCTTTAATGTAAAAGGTGTAGTTACACACATAAATCCGGCTGCAAGAGAGCTATTAAACTTAAGTGAAAATGATGACTCTTTTGACAAAATATTTAATAAAATAAATTTAGATATAAGTATGGAAAAGATAATGTATTTGGAGAATTGGACAGCCTCAGAGCAACGTGTTTGCATTGGTGAAAAAACAGTAAACATATTCTTTGCACCATATAAAGATGAAAATAAATTGTCATCAGGAATAATAGCTGTAATACAAGATATTACAGAGCATGTAAAATTGGATAATATGAGAAAAGAATTTGTTGCTAATGTTTCACATGAGCTAAAAACTCCTATCACATCAATTATTGGATATGCAGATACTTTGGCTGATGGAGAATATGATAAGGAAACTCAAGATAGATTCTTAAATGTAATTTCATCAGAAGGAAATAGAATGGCCAATCTAGTTAGCGATTTATTAACTTTATCAAGATATGATACGAATAGAGTTGTAAGAGAGATTACAGAATTTGATTTGGGTGAACTTGCTAAGCAGTGCCAATTAAAACTAGACATAGAAGCTAAGAAGAAAAATCAAAAAGTGGAATGTTATGTTACTGCAGATGTACCACCAGTAAAGGCTGATAAGAATGGAATTGAAAGAGTAATTTTGAATGTATTATCAAATGCAATAAAGTATACAAAAGAAAATGGAGAAATTAAAATATATGTTGGTTTTGTTTACAATGACGCATATATAAAAATAATAGATAACGGAATAGGTATTCCAGAGCAAGATTTGGGAAGAGTATTTGAAAGATTTTATAGAGTAGATAAGGCTAGATCTAGAGAAATGGGAGGAACTGGCTTAGGCCTAGCAATAGCAAAGGAAATAATAGAACAGAATAATGGCAGTATAGATATAAAAAGTATCTTTGGAAAAGGTACTGAGGTTGTAATAAGAATAACTGTAGAGAAAATGAATAAAAAAGAAGGAGAATAATTATGAGCGATAAAACTAAAAATATGATAGAGTGGATAGAATGTATTGTCATAGCAATAGTTTTGGCTATTTTAATAAGATATTTTATAGGAACTCCAACTATAGTAAAGAAAAGATCAATGTATCCAACTCTAAAACAAGATGAAAGACTAATTTTAAGTAGATGGGGAAGAACTACAAAGAAAATGCCTGAAAGAGGTGACATTATAACATTTGAAGCACCATCTAAAATGGCTTTATCAGCAGAAGAAGTGGATTTCAATAATCCTGTAGCAGTGTATGAAAACCAACCTAAAAATATATTTTCTAAATTTACATATTATGTGCTAGAATGGGGCAAACAGAGCTTTATAAAGAGGGTAATTGGATTGCCAGGAGAGCACATTAAAATAGAGGACGGAAAAGTATATATCAACGGAGAAGAATATAAAGAAGATTATTTACAAGAAGATGTAAAAACTACAGCTAGTGGAGTATTTACGGATTTTGTTGTTCCAGAAAATTATGTGTTTGCAATGGGTGATAACAGAGCTGAGTCAATTGATTGCAGAAGCTTTGGATGTATACCATTAGAAAAAATAGAAGGAAGAGTAGTACTTAGATTTTTTCCATTTAATAGATTTGGGAAAGTTGAGTAAATAATATGAACTTTAAAAATTTGTTAGGAAATGATAAAATAAAGCAAGAATTATTAGATGTGGTACGTTCGGGGAATGTATCACATAGTTACATGTTTGTAGGAGAAGAAGGATTAGGTAAGTGTTTATTTGCATTGGACTTTGCAAAATTAATATTATGCATGTCTGAAAATAAACCAGAATGCAATGATTGCGAATCATGTGTAAAATTTTTATCACAGAATCATCCGGATTTTATAAAAGTAGAACCAGATGGAAATTCAATAAAAATAGCACAAATGAGAGAAATGCAAGAGAATATATACCAAAAGCCAATTGTTTCTTCCAAAAAAGTATTTATAATAAATAATGCAGAAAAAATGACGCAAGAAGCTCAAAACAGTTTGCTTAAGACACTAGAAGAGCCACCAAGCTATATTGTAATAATACTAATTGTGTCAAATGAAAATCTACTATTAAATACTATAAAATCAAGATGCTTAAAATTAAATTTTCAAAATATAGGAAAAGCAGAAATTTTAAAATATTTAGAGGCTAATAATTTAAAGCAAGAATTTACAGATAATATGGTAAATTTATGTAATGGTAGTATCGGAAAGCTAGAAGAGATTAGACAAAACATAGAGTTGTATAGAAATACCGAAAATATAATCATAAATATTTTAAATGCTCGATATGATTCTGTGATAGATGTTATAAAAGATTCTGAGTTACTGTACAAATCAAAAGAGAAAATAACCAATATGTTAGAATATATGGAAGTTATTGCATACACATACATACAAAAAAATATTAGCTACACAGAAGTGATCAATATAATTGAAAATACAAGAAATAAATTATATACTAATTGTAATTATGATATGTGCATTGATGAATTACTTATAAAGATATGGGAGGAAATAAATGAAAAACATAGTAGGAGTTAGATTTAAAAAAACTGGAAAAGTATATTTCTTTGATCCTGGATACATACAATTAAATTTGAAAGATAAAGTTGTTGTAGAAACATCAATGGGGGAAGACATAGGAGAAGTAGTAATTAATAAAAGAAACATAGAAGAGAATAAATTAACAAAGCCTCTAAAGAAAGTAATAAGATTAGCTAATCCTAAAGATTTAAAACGATTAGCAGAAAATGTGGAAAAAGAGAAAAAAGCTTTTAAAGTATGCCAACAAAAAATAAAAGAATATAATTTAAATATGAATTTAGTTGAAGTAGAATTTAGATTTGATAATAGTAAAGCTATATTTTATTTTACAGCTGATGGAAGGATTGACTTTAGAGAGCTTGTAAAAGATTTAGCTGCTATATATAAAACAAGGATTGAATTAAGGCAAATAGGTGTAAGAGATGAAGTAAGGAAAATTGGGGGAAACGGTGTATGCGGAAGAGAACTTTGCTGCTGCAGTTTTTTAAATGATTTTGATATAGTTTCTATAAAAATGGCTAAAGAACAAAGTGCTTCATTAAATCCTTCAAAAATTTCTGGAAATTGTGGAAGATTAATGTGCTGTTTAAAATATGAGCAAAATGTATATGAAGAAAAAAATAGCAGATTACCACGTGAAGGAGCTATAGTAGAAACAGCTGATGGAAAAGGTGTAGTTTGTGGAGTAGAAACATTAAAAGAAAAAATAAAAGTTCAATTTGAAAATGAGGAGGGTAAATCTTATAAAACATACGATGCAGCAGATATAAAAATAATAAAGAACCCAAAAGCTAAAAAGAGTGATGCAAATGCTAATAAGGAAGACTTAGAGAACTTAAAAGAATTAGAGAAATTAGAAAAGCTAGAAAAAGAAGAAAGAAAAAATGTAAGTAAAGAAGATGAGTATTAAAAAAATAGATAATCACTTTTAATTAAGTGGTTATCTATTTTTAGTATAATTAATCTTCATTAGGAGCTTCAACAGGGCAAACTGCTGCACAAGTACCACATGAGATACATCTTTCTGGATCTATAACGTATTTTGTATCACCTTGAGAAATACATTCCACAGGGCAATTAGCTGCGCAAGCACCACATGAAATACAATTATCATTTATTTTATATGCCATGATATTCACCACCTTCTACTATTTTTTATATTCATTCAAGAACAATTTCAATTTTTTAAACGAAATCGGAAGCTCGCCTTTTGAGGAGTCCGAAGGAGCTCCGACCAAGAGCGACGTATTGAGGCTTAAAAAATAAATTGTTCTTAATTAGTTATTTGTTAACTCTTCTAAGTTTAACAACCTTTGCCATCTTTTGTCAACCTCTTTTTGAAATTCTTCTATCATCCATTCATTGCCTGGTTTGAACATATGCTTGAATCGTTTTTGAGGACGTAGAAAATCTTCTATTGGAAGTTTTTTTGCAGGTTTATATGTTATATGGTATACACCATCTACCACTTCATATAAAGGCCAGTAGCAAGTATCTGCAGCTAGTTTATTTATTTTCATTAAATCTTCTGTAGCATAGTTCCATCCACGTGGGCAAGGTGCTAGAACATTTAAGAATGTAGGACCTTTTGTATATATTGCTTTTTCAGCTTTTTCATATAAATCCTTAAAATTATTCATTGCAAGTGTCTGAGCCACATATGGTAAATTGTGTGCAACCATTACTTCTGTTAAATCTTTTCTTGATTGCATTTTGCCAGGAATTACACTTCCGACAGGGGATGTAGTTGTATCTGCAAATTTTGGTGTGGCAGAAGAACGTTGAATGCCTGTGTTCATGTATGCACCATTATCGTAGCAAACATAAGTCATATCATGGCCTCTCTCCATGGCACCAGATAAACTTTGAATTCCTATGTCGTAAGTTCCACCATCTCCACCGAATGTGATGAATTTAGTTTGTTCTCCGTCTTTTTCTACTATTTTTCCTTGCTTTACTAATGATTTATAAGCAGCTTCTACGCCAGAGCAAGTAGCAGAGGCACACTCGAAAGCTGTATGAATGTAAGAATCTGTCCATGCAGTGTATGGATAAATAAATGTAGAAACTTCCATGCATCCAGTAGCATTAGAAACAACAGCATGGTCATTTTCGTGTAATGCTCTCATTATCATTCTAGCAACTGCTGGAGCACCACAACCTGCACACATTCTATGGCCAGCAGTGAATCTTGAAGGCTTAGTAGCCATAATTTCTTTTAAATTATATGCCATAATTAGTTACCTTCCTTTCTTAATCCTAAATATCTAAAAGGATTCTCAACTTTCCCAGAATTTGCAATTTCTTGTAAATCTTCAAATACTTTAGAAATATCATTTACAGTAGTATCTCTTCCGCCAATACCATATATATAGTTAACAGCTGGAACATGAACATTTTCAGTATACATACTAGAAGTAACATCCTCGAATAAAGGACCACCAGCAGCATTTAAACTATCTGCTTTATCTAAAATAGCTATGGCTTTTTGATTTGATAAAGCATTTGCAATCTCTTCAACAGGGAATGGCCTAAATACACGTAATTTAAGAAGCCCTGCTTTTGTTCCTTTTGCTCTTAAATCATCAACTACAGCTTTAGTAGTACCAGCAGTTGAGTTCATACAAACAATTGCAATTTCGCTATCTTCTAATCTATAACCTTCGAAAAATCCATATTTTCTTCCAGTAAGTTTTTCAAAGCGTTCAGCAATGTCTAAAATAACTTTTTTTGCATTTCTCATTGCTTCAGCTTGTTGATATTTATGCTCAAATAAAAATGCTTGTAAATCCATAGGACCAACAGCTATTGGTTCTTCGCGATTTAACAAATAGTGTTCTGGTTGATATTTACCAACAAAATCTTTTACTTTTTCATCTTCGATTAATTCTATATTTTCGATAGAATGTGAAGTTATAAAACCATCTTGGCAAACCATTAAAGGAAGCATAACGTCTTTATTTTCTGCTATTTGATGGGCCATTATCAAATTATCATAAGCCTCTTGATTGTTTTCAGAAAATAACATTATCCAGCCAGAATCTCTTACACCCATAGCATCAGAATGGTCGTTGTGTATATTTAAAGGTGCAGAAACTGCACGGTTTACTAAAGATAATACTATTGGTAATCTAGAACCAGAAGCTATATAAAGCATTTCCCACATAAAAGATAATCCATTTGAAGAAGTTGCTGTCATAGCTCTTGCACCAGCGGCTTCAGCACCTATACAAGCACTCATAGCACTGTGCTCACTTTCTACAGCTACAAACTCAGTATCAACTTGACCATTACTAACGAAAGTTGAAAAATATTGTGGAATTTCTGTTGAAGGTGTTATAGGGAAAGCTGCCACAACATCAGGATTTATCTGTTTCATTGCTATAGCAGAGGCTTCATTGCCACTTAAACGTTCTCTAATACTCATTTATTTTGAACCTCCTTCTTTCATAATAATAGCTCCAAAAGGGCATACCTTAGAGCAAACACCGCATCCTTTGCAGTAATCGTAATCAAAATCTAATCTGTTTTTAGTTTCTTTATGAATTGGAATAGCATCGTCAGGACAAACAGGAAAGCATAATCCACATTGAGTACACTTTTCTTTTATCCAAACTGGGCACATACTTCTCCAGTCACCAGTTTTAAATTCGCGTGCGTTTCCTGCTTCATAAATTGTTCCACCAGGAGTTAATCCTTCTACTGGTGTATTTTTATCTATATGCATTTTAAAAATCTCCTTTCTATTAACTGAATTAACTAATTTTTTTGACTTCTTTTAAAGCCATTTCTAATGCTTTCATATTACCATCTATAACTTCTGGTTTCTTAGCAAATTTATGTTTAAAAGATTCTTGCATACTTGCCAAGAAATCATCATCGTTCATTATATTTGCAACTTTTACAATTGCTGCAAGCATTGGGGTATTAGGGAAATATCTTCCTAAAGTTTCTTCAGATATTTTTCTTGCATCTATGCAGTAAATATTACCTAGATAACCATTTAAATGATTTTTTAAATAATGAACATCTTTAGTTGTATTTATTACTATAGCACCAGATTCCTTCAATCCAGCAGTAACATCAACTGTTTCTAGTAGAGTGTCGTCAACAACTACCACATAATCAGGTTCGTAAATATTGCTATGTATTACAATAGGCTTATCTCCGATACGGTTATAAGCGGTTATTGGAGCACCCATTCGCTCAGGGCCATACTCAGGAAAACCTTGTATATATTTACCTGTATTAAAAGCTGCATCAGCAAGTAAAAGAGATGCTGTTTTAGTTCCTTGACCGCCTCTACCGTGCCATCTGATTTCTATTAATTCTTTCATTAAAATGCTCCTTTCTTGAATTATTTATATAAAAATAATCATAATATTATTAGATTTTGTTCGAAATCATACAAAGAAAGTATATAATTAAAAGAGCAACATGTCAATAAAAATACTAATTAAATTATTGACTTATTGAGCAAAAATGGATATTATTATTATAAATAAATATAGTGAGGTAATCTAATGAAAAACTTAAGAAAATCTAATGGCTCAGTGTCGGTTTTGGTGCTTGTTACGATATTGACTATGATAGCAGTGCTAGTTACTGCATATATGGTTGGAAATACACAAAGAAGAGCACAACTACAAAGTGAAATTAAATTAAAGGAAGTGTATGAAGCAGCTATAGACAATGCAGGTAAAATTTATGAGGACGTGAACAACAAGAAAATTGCATTGGATAAAAAAACTTTACCATATACAAGTTCTACCAGACCATATTTACCCAATGATGGTTTTAGTAGAATAATAGGCACAGATTTAAATAATGGATTAGTAATAGAAGATAGTGAAGGAAATCAATTTGTGTGGGTGGAAGTTCCAAAAACTACAGCAGTTTATGCTACATCAGGAATTAATATAACAACATTTACTTCAGCTAACTATACAACAATAAAAAACGATTTAATAAATTATGCTAAGGATTATAGAAAAACTGATTATAATGATAAGTGGTATGATGGGTGCGGAATAGAAACTTCTGCAAAATATACAGAATTGTATAATAAAATGTTAAAAAGCGTATATGAACATGGTGGATTCTGGATTGGAAGATATGAATTTGGAATAAAAGAAAATGTAGCAAGAACTACCGCTAATGATACTTTTAAAGAGAGCTCAACCATAGGACAAACTCCTGTAATACAAGCTAATAAAGTACCGTATGATTTTCTACGTTGCTATCAAGCGCAAACACTAGCAAGCACTTTTGCGCCAGCTAGTTATACAAGCAGTTTATTATTTGGAATTCAGTGGGATTTGGTTTGTAAGCATCTAGAGGTAAAAGGCAAAAATCCAGGAAGTAGTGCGTCTTCAATAAAAGAGGCAATACAGACGAACAGTATTGATTGGGCAAATACAAAAGATTCAACGTTTAAAGTAACAAATACTAAGGCAATGTATTCTACAGATTTGAAAAATTGGGTAAAAATTAATTATAGGGGCTATACGAAACCAAGTGATTCCGCAGTAGCTTTAACCACAGGAGCAAGTGAAAGAAATAAATTAATGAACATATATGATTTAGCTGGAGGACTTAGTGAGTGGACATTAGAAAAATCTTGGCACGAAAGTTATTTCCCAACATTACGAGGAGGGGATTACTGGTTCAATGCATCTTTTCGTTCTGCAGCTACACGTGATTGTGGAGCTGTTAACTATAGCGATGCTCTTTCTGGAGCGCGAGCAACAATTTATTAAAATATTTAAAAATTTGCAAAATACTTCATTTTACTTGACTTTTTGCCACTTTCCATATATTATATATGAAGTTGAATTGTAAAAAAAGCAAATAGAAAACTTGGAAAATGTTAGTAGAAATGGAGGGGCTTATGGGAGAAGTTATAGTTGTAACATCCGGAAAAGGTGGAGTAGGAAAAACAACTACAACAGCTAATCTTGGTTCTGCATTAGCATTAAAAGGCAAAAAAGTAGTGCTAGTTGATACAGATATAGGGCTAAGAAACTTAGATGTTGTTATGGGATTAGAAAATAGAATTGTTTACGACATTGTTGATGTAGTAGAGCAGAAATGCAAATTAAGACAAGCATTAATAAAAGACAAGCGTTTTGAACAATTATTTTTATTGCCTGCTGCACAAACAAGAGATAAAAGCGCCATAAATGAAGAACAAATGAAAGAACTAACAAATAAACTAAAAGAAGAATTTGATTATATCTTAATTGATTGCCCAGCTGGAATAGAGCAAGGATTTAAAAATGCAATAGCTGGAGCTGATAGAGCTGTAGTTGTAACAAATGCAGAAATATCATCTATAAGAGATGCTGATAGAATAATAGGATTATTAGAAGCTTCAGAAATAAGAAATCCAGAATTGATTATAAATAGAATAAGACCTAATATGGTAAGAAAAGGTGAAATGATGGATGTAAATGACATTGTAGATTTACTTTCTATAAACCTTATTGGGGTAGTTCCAGATGATGAATATATAATTACTCAAACGAATAAAGGAGAACCTGCAGTAATTAATAAAAAAGCTCCTTCAGGAAAAGCATACTTAGAAATAGCAAGAAGGATATTGGGAGAAAACGTAGATGTAACAATTCCTGGAAAGGATGAAGGCTTTTTTACAAAAGTAAAAAATATTTTTAAAAAGAAATAATTATTGGAGGTAAGCATGTTTGAAGGCATTATAAAATTATTTAAAAAAATAGGAAGAAAAGAACACGAAGAAATAAGCTCTAAGGAAACTGCAAAAGAAAGATTACACTTAGTTTTAATGCAAGATAGAGCAAATGTATCAGCAGATTTTCTAGAGATGATGAAACAAGAGATTATAGAAGTAATAAAGAAATATATAGATGTAGATGAAAAAGATATAGATGTAAGATTAACTAATAAAACAAATGAAGATGGTACAACAGGTGCACCTGCCTTATATGCTAATATTCCAATAGCAGGAATAAAACAAGATGTGGTGGCAAGTGAAAAAAAAGAAGAAATAAAAATAGATAGTGAAACTAAAGTAATTACAGAAGAAACAAAGGAAACCGTTGAGCTTGAGAATAAAAAGGAAGATGAGGATAAGCAAGAAGGAAAAGAAGAGATATTAGAAACTAATAAAGGAGAAGCCAAAGAAATAGTAGAAGAAACAAAAGAGAATAAAGAACCAGAAAAGGTTGAGGAAGAAAAGAAAGCAAGCAATGTTGCAAAGAAACCAAGTACAGCAAAGAAAAATACAGCAAAAACAAGTACAAATAAAACTACTAAAAATGGTAAAAAAACAACAAATACAAACAAACCAAAAGCCAAAAAAAGCAAGTAAAGTTTAAATTAAGAGGTTTTGTAAATGAAACAGAGATTATTTAAAAATATGGATTATGGAATTCTTGTTTGTACTGTTATTTTACTTGTAATAGGTCTTATAGCACTATTCTCGGCTACACAAAATACGGATTATTCAGAGTTTAAAAAGCAAATTATGTGGATATGCACAAGCATTCCAATAATGATTTTAATGATATTTATAGATTATGATAGTATTGCAAAAATTTCCCCAATCTTATATGTAATTATATTAGTTCTACTAGTAGCGGTTTTGTTTACAGAGCCAATAAATGGAGCAACAAGCTGGTTTAATATAGGATCTATTTCAATCCAACCAGCGGAGTTTGCAAAGGTAATTGTTGTAATGTTTATTTCGTATTTTGCATCAAAGATACAAGAAAAAGGAAGAGATGAAGTAAGTAGACCGTTAAAATTGCTTCAAATATTAGCAATTTTTGCAATACCAGTATTGTTAATTATAAAGCAACCTGATTATGGAACTGCGATAGCTTTTGTTATGGCTTTGATGTTAATTTTATTTGTGGCAGGAATAAAGAAACGATACATAATAGGAGGAATACTATTAGTTGTAATATTATTGCCAGTATTATACTTCTTCGTATTACCAGAACACGCTAAAACTAGAATAGACGTATTCTTAAATCCAAATTTAGACCCTAGAGGAGCCGGATACAATGTTATCCAATCAAAATTAGCAATAGGCTCTGGAGAGTTCTTAGGAATGGGATTGTTAAAAGGAAATCAAACTCAATTAGGATTTTTATATCCCAAAACTACAGACTTTATATTTGCTGTTATTGGAGAAGAGATGGGCTTTATAATTGCAGCAACTGTTATAATAACATATGTTATATTAATAACAAGAATTATATATATATCAAAAACGGCTAAAAACATGCTGGGCTCATACATGGCAGCAGGCTTTGCGGGAATATTTTTATTCCACATGGTTGAAAATATAGGAATGACAATGGGCTTATTGCCAATAACTGGTGTACCACTTCCATTTGTAAGCTATGGCGGAAGCTCACTTCTTACAAACTTAATAATGATAGCGCTTCTATTAAATATAAGTGGAAGAAGACAGAAAGCAATATTTATGGAATAGGATTAATTATGAAGATAGGAAATGTAGAATTAGAAAATAATATATTTTTAGCTCCAATGGCAGGGATAACAGACCTGCC
>ERZ780141.400-NODE-400-length-33469-cov-7.850721_pt1 | contig 33469 bp, 23 predicted proteins | sample MGYA00433080_ERZ780141 | MGnify/ENA primary metagenome ERZ780141 (study PRJEB29588, sample SAMEA2154047) | human gut metagenome | biome: human gut; feature: human-associated habitat; material: faeces | place: Denmark | collected 2008/2010 ... | reverse complement strand
GTGGGCGACTGCCTTACCGACGTGGTGGGTCCATTGGGCCAGGCCACTCACATTGAGAACTATGGCACCGTGGTGTGCTGCGGTGGCGGCGTGGGCGTTGCTCCGCTATTGCCTATCATTCGCGCCCTCAAGCAAGCAGGCAACCGCGTGGTGAGCGTGTTGGCTGGACGCACCAAGGACCTCATCATCCTTGAAGACGAAGTGCGTGCAAGCAGCGACGAGGTGATAATCATGACCGACGACGGTTCTTACGGCCAAAAGGGCTTGGTGACTGCCGGTGTGGAGCAAGTAATCCTTCGTGAGAAGGTAGACCATGCCGTGACCATCGGTCCTGCCATTATGATGAAATTTGTGGCTTTGCTCACCAAGAAATATGAGATTCCTACCGACTGCTCGCTCAACGCCGTTATGGTTGACGGCACCGGCATGTGTGGAGCTTGCCGCGTGAACGTGGGTGGCAAAACACGTTTTGTGTGCGTAGAAGGTCCTGAATTCGATGCCCACCAAGTGGACTTCGACGGACTGATGTCGCGCCTGAAATCTTATTAATCACTCATCTTACCAACACAATCATAGATTACAGAAATGGATAACGAGAACATATATGCCCAATCGCGCAATGAGGCTTGGCGCGAAGAGTTGCGACGCAACATGTCGCCTAAAGACCGCACTGCCATCAAGCGCGTAGAGATGCCCGAACTCGATGCCGCTTATCGCATCACCTGCAACGAAGAGGTAAACCAAGGCATCACCAAAGAGATGGCTATGAAGGAGGCTCAACGCTGCCTCGATTGCCCTAACCCTCAGTGTGTGACAGGTTGCCCCGTGGGCATCAACATCCCTGAATTCATCAAGAATATTGAGCGTGGCGACATTGCACAAGCGGCTGCCACCATCAAGCAGACAAGCGCTTTGCCTGCCGTGTGCGGACGCGTTTGCCCTCAAGAGAAGCAATGCGAGAGCAAGTGCATCCACAACAAGATGAAGCATCCTGCTGTGGCTATCGGCTATCTCGAACGTTTTGCAAGCGACTATGTGCGCGAACACAATCTCACCGCTCTGCCTAATTGTGCCGAACCAAATGGCATCAAGGTGGCTGTAGTGGGTAGCGGCCCTTGTGGACTATCGTTTGCCGGCGACATGGCGAAGTTGGGCTATAGTGTCACCGTATTCGAAGCACTTCACGAGATTGGTGGCGTGCTCAAGTATGGCATCCCAGAATTTCGTCTTCCAAACAGCATAGTTGACGCCGAAATAGATGGGCTGCGTGCCATTGGCGTGAAATTTGAGAAAGACTGCATCGTGGGCAAGACTATCACCTACAACGACCTCCACGAAATGGGTTTCCGCGGTATATTGGTGGCTTCTGGCGCCGGTTTGCCTCGCTTTATGAACATCCCTGGCGAAAACCTCAACGGCGTGATGTCGAGCAACGAATACCTCACTCGCGTCAACCTTATGGGCGCTGGCCGTCCTGACTGGGATACTCCTGTGCTACACGGAAAGAATGTGGCTATAGTGGGTGGAGGCAACACCGCTATGGACTCTGTGCGCACCGCCTTGCGCATGGGTGCCGAACGTGCTATGCTCGTTTATCGCCGCAGCGAGGCCGAAATGCCTGCCCGCGCCGAGGAAGTGAAGCACGCCAAAGAAGAGGGCGTGGAATTCCTCACCCTGCACAACCCTATAGAATATCTTGGCGACGAACGCGGATTTGTGCGCGCTATGCGTCTGCAGCAAATGGAATTGGGCGAACCAGATGCCTCTGGACGCCGCTCGCCTGTTGCCGTAGAGGGCGCAATCAAGGAGATTCCGGTGGATATGGTGGTGGTGAGCATCGGCGTATCGCCTAACCCTCTCGTTCCTCGCTCTATCTCAGGCTTGGATGTGAGCAAACGCGGCACCATCGTGGTGAACGAAGACACCATGCAATCGTCTATCAGCGACATTTATGCCGGCGGCGACATAGTGCGTGGCGGCGCCACTGTGATACTCGCTATGGGCGACGGCCGACGCGCCGCTCAACACATGCACGAGGCGCTGAACAAACAAGCATAAAAACATTACAACATTAACAACTCATAAATTATGAAAGCAAAGTTATTATTAAGCATGTGTGCGGCAGCCTCACTGTTTGTGGCTAATGCCGAGGAAGCTCGACTGCTGCGCTTTCCTGCCACCAACGGCACGGATATAGCATTTACTTATGCTGGCGACATCTTCACCGCACCACTAAGCGGCGGCGAAGCAAAGCGCCTGACTTCACACAATGGCTACGAAATGTTTGCCCGCTTTTCTCCTGACGGTAACACTATCGCTTTCACCGGACAATACGACGGCAACACTGAAGTATATTTGATGCCCAAGCAAGGCGGTGCCCCGAAGCGCATCCCCTACACTGCCACCAACTCGCGCGACGACATGGGCGACCGCATGGGCCCTAACAACATAGCAATGGCATGGACACCAGACGGCAAGGGAGTGGTCTACCGCAACCGCATCGGCGACGGATTTGACGGACGCCTATGGATTGCTCCTACCACTGTAGGTATGCCAAGCGAATTGCCTCTGCCAGAAGGCGGCTTCTGCTGCTATTCTCCCGACGGCAAGCGCCTTGCCTACAACCGCGTGTTCCGTGAATTCCGCACATGGAAGCACTACAAGGGAGGTATGGCCGACGACATTTGGATCTACGACTTTGCCACAAAGAAGGTGGAAAACATCACCAACAATGTGGCTCAGGACATATTCCCTATGTGGATTGGCGACGAAATCTACTTCGCCAGCGACCGCGGAAATCGCATGAATCTCTACGTCTACAACACAACCACTCGCAAGACCGAGCAGGTCACCGACTTCAAGGAATACGACGTGAAGTTTCCAAGTTGCGGTGGCGGCATGATTGTGTTTGAAAACGGCGGTTATCTCTATAGCCTCAACCCAAAGACAAAGCAATATAGCAAAATCACCATCACTCTCAACAGCGAAGACAATTACGCTCGCACCGAACGCAAAAACGTGAAAGACTTCGTGAACAATCTGAGCCTCTCCGACGATGGCAAACGATTGGTGATTACTGCTCGTGGCGACTTGTTCGATGTGCCTGTAACTGAGGGTGTAACCAAAAACATCACCCGCACATCTGGCGTGCACGAACGCGGCGCCATGCGTAGCAGCGATGGTAAAACCATCTGCTACATCAGCGACGAAACCGGCGAAACTGAGTTGTGGCTGAGAAATGTAGACGGCAGCAACCCTGTGCAACTCACTTCGGGCAACGACACTTATATCACCGATTTTGAGTGGAGCAACGACGATAAACACATCGTTTATTCCGACCGCAAAAACCGCGTGTTCTACCTCGACGTGACATCTCGCACCAAGCAACTGATTTTGCAAGACACCGTCAACTACATCGATGTGCCTACATTCTCGCCCGACAACAAGTGGCTCACCTACACTCGCAGCCAAGGCAACAGCTATAGCGTGGTTTACCTCTACAACATCGCACAGAAAAAGGAATATGCTGTGACCGAACGTTGGTATGACTCTTCTGAACCGACCTTCAGCACCGACGGAAAATACCTGTTCTTCTCATCGGCTCGCGATTTCAACCCGATATACAATTCCATCGAATGGAACTTCGCTTATCGCGACATGCAAGGCATCTATCTGGTGCCGTTGGCTAAGGGCACTCCTTCGCCATTCCTATACACCGATGGCGACGTAGATAGCGAAAACGCTGCCGAAGCTGCTCCAAAGAGCACCAAGAAGGCTGGCAAGAAGAAAGCCGATAGCAACGCCGAGAAGAGCACCAACGACGTTGTCATCGACATCGATGGCATCACCGAGCGCATCACTCGCGTGCCTGGCATAGGCACTGGCTATTACTATGGCCTCAGCAGCGATGGCAAATGGCTCTACTTCAACTCTCGCAGCGGAGCTATGGCTTACAACATCGAAGAGCAATCTCTTGAAACCGTTGTGGCTGGCGGAAGTATCTACCCTACCAACAACCTCAAGAAATCGCTCGTGATGAAGGGTGGAAACTTCTATGTTATCGACACTCCTCGCGGCAAGGCCAACCTTGGCGAACCTGTGGATATGAGCAACATGTATTGCGAAATCGACTACAGCAAAGAATGGGCTCAAATATTCAACGAGGCTTGGCGCGCTTATCGCGACGGCTTCTATCTCGAAAATATGCACGGTGTGGACTGGAAAGCAATGCACGACCACTATGCCGCATTGCTGCCTTACGTTAAAAACCGCCTCGATCTCACTTATGTGATCGGTGGTTTGATTAGCGAATTGGCCTGCGGTCACGCCTACGTTGACGGTGGCGACTGCATCCAGCCAAAACGCTCATATACCGGTATGCTCGGCGCTAAACTTTCTCTTGAAAACGGTTTTTACCGCATCGACAAAATCTACGAAGGCGCTCCTGACCGCAACGAACTCCGTTCGCCTCTCAAGGCTCAAGGCCTCAACATCAAGGAGGGCGACTATATCACCGCTATCAACGGCGTATCTACAGCTTCGGTGACCAACATCTATGCTCTGCTTGCCGGCTCTGCAAACGTTCTCACCGAAATCACCATCAACAACGCTGCTGCCGAAGGTGGTCGCAAGGTAGTGATCAAACCTATCGCCGACGAATATCCTCTCATACACCACGAATGGATAATGAACAACATCAAGCGCGTGAATGAGCTCTCTAACGGCCGCATCGGTTATGTATATATTCCTGATATGGGCGTTGAAGGCCTCAAAGAATTTAGCCGCTATTTCTACGCACAAATCGACAAGGAAGCCCTGATTATCGACGACCGTGGCAACGGTGGAGGTAACATTTCGCCAATGGTAATCGAACGTTTGCTCCGTCAACCTTACAGAATGAACATGTATCGCGGATTGAAACATACCAACACCGTTCCCGATAAGACTCAATATGGCCCTAAGGCGCTGCTCGTGAACAAATACTCAGCAAGCGACGGCGACCTATTCCCTTGGAGCTTTAAGGAAAACAAGATTGGTCCGGTTATTGGCACACGTTCTTGGGGTGGCATCATCGGCATCACAAGTTCTCTGCCTTACATCGACGGAACACAAATCAACGTGCCATTCTTCACAAACTACGACATGCGCGGACACTGGATTGTGGAAAACCACGGTGTTGACCCCGACATTCTGCTCGACAACGACCCAGCCCGCGAATATGCTGGCGAAGACCAACAGCTCGACAAGGCTATAGAAGTGCTGCTTGAGCAACTCAAAGACCGCAAGCCATTGCCTGGCGTGCCAGCACCTCGCACACTCAAAGACTTGGGCGTAACAGAATAAACCACCCACTATCTTATATCACCATTACGGCGTGCTACCCTACTCTGGATAGCACGCCGTAATTCTTTTCCCTCTCACAACAAGCTTAGCGGGAATTATTTTTTGCTTAATCCCAATTCGGTCATTAGAGTTTGACGGGATTTTGGAATTTTAGTAGAGCGGATTTTGAATGCTTTTTAATGAATAATAGCAAGCTATTGCGAGTTAAAAACAAGCAAAAGATGCTTTATAAAAGCCGAAAGACTCCAAGCAGTAGAAAAAATCACATTTACGGCCTATTGCCCGATTTGGGTTTAAAAAGAAAAACACTATCTTTACATCACAAAACAACAAATCCATGAACAAATCAGCCATAATAGCAGCATTACGTCATTACTTCAGCACACAACCAGTGTTGAAAGCATGGCTGTTCGGTTCTTTTTCAAGAGGAGAAGAAACGTACGAAAGCGATATCGACATCATTGTCTCTTTAGATAAAAGTCAACCAATAGGATTGAAATTCTTTGGAATGTGGAGTGATTTAGAAGAATTGTTAGGTCGGAAAGTCGATTTAGTGTCAGAAGGGACATTACTTCCTTTTGCAAAAAAATCGGTAGACAAAGATAAAATCTTAGTATATGAGAGAAAAAAGTAGAGACAAAAGCAGACTTGAACACATACTTCAAGCGATAGAACGAATCAATCGATTCACCAAAGGAAAAACTTTTGATGACTTCGTCTTAGATGACATGATGTATTACGCTGTTGTAAAAAACATCGAAATCCTTGGTGAAGCCTCCAATATGCTTACAGAGGAATTTCGAATCAGCCATCCAAACACACCTTGGAAACAAGTTAACGGAATGAGGAGCTACATTGTGCACGAATATTTTCAAGTTGACAATACCGTAATTTGGAATGTAATTACAACAGACCTTCCGGTTTTGAAAAAACAAATAGAACAATACCTTAACGAAGAATAATCACCAATCAACACTCAAGCCTACCTCCAAAGCTCTACGGTGAAATTCCATAACCGCCATTATCCACAGCGAATAACTCTCCCTCTGAAGGCCAAAACATTTGCGACCCTTCTTACTACCCAAGAGGCAAAAAATCTTGTATTTTTGTAATTGAAATAAGACTAAACCAGATATTATGAACACTAAAAGACTTTTACTTTCCCTCGCATTAACTATTGCTACTGTATGCAGCGCATTTGCTGCCAACCCTAAAGCCCAACACGTGATCTTGATTGGTCTTGACGGTTGGGGCGCTTATAGTGTGGAAAAAGCAGATATGCCGGTCACCAAACAAATGATGAAAAACGGTTCTTACACCTTGAAAAAGCGCTCTGTGCTGCCTTCTTCAAGCGCCGTCAACTGGGCTTCAATGTTTATGGGGGCTTGTCCTGAGTTGCACGGATATACCGAATGGGGCTCAAAAACGCCTGAACTTCCTTCTCGCGAACTCAATCAACACGGCATTTTCCCTACCATATTCCAACTCTACCGCGATGCCAATCCAAAAGCCGAAATTGGTTGCGTATTTGATTGGGATGGCATAAAATATCTGGTGGATTCTTTGGCCTTCAACTACATTGAGCAGGGCCCAGATTACAACATACACCCTAACGCCTTGACCGAAATGGCAGTTAAATACATCTCCGAGAAAAAGCCTAACTTGTTTGCAGTAATCTACGACAATCCCGACCATGTAGGCCACGAGGATGGACACGACACGCCGTCTTATTACAGCAAACTGAAAGAACTTGACAACAACATCAGCGAGATAGTGGAAGCCGTGAAAAAGGCTGGTATGCTTAACGAAACCATCTTTATCATCACAGCCGACCACGGTGGCATCAACAAAGGACACGGTGGCAAAACCATGCAAGAGATGGAAACTCCATTTATCATCTCCGGCAAGAACATTAAGGCCGGATATTGCTTCGACAACATCAGCATGATGCAATTTGATTGCGCTTCTACGATCGCTCAATTATTGGGATTGACTCAGCCACAAGTATGGATTGGCCGCCCAATGCCAGTATTCAAATAACATCTTTGGTGAGATAAGAATTGCAGTGACCCCCGAAAGTCTTTTATCAAAACTTTCGAGGGTCACTTTCAACCCAATTCGGGCATTAGGAAACGCCAAGCAGTAGTGAAAACTTACATACACGTCCTAATGACGAATTTGGCGTTATCATTTTTCTTTGTCGGGAATCTCAGTAGATGGCTCCGACAAGGCTTTATTCACTTCGATAAGTTTGCCATTTTCATCAATGTTTGGCCACTTCTTTTTCGACATCGGCAATGTGTAATAAACCGACATACCTACCGACAACTTCGACGTGCGCGAACCGAATCCAGGCACAAACCATGGGTCGCCATATTGATTTTTCTTGTATGAGAATATATTGTGGTATTTCACGGTCCAACCTGCCGATATTCTTTTCCACAACTTCACCTTCAGACCTAATGTCACCTCACCCCACAGGGCGTGCGACTGCTGATTCGGCAAATTGACAGTCTGGCTTTCGCCCCAATAATCTTCCTTCAGCGAGATGTTAAGCAAGTCGTATTTAAACGTTGAATAGCCTACGCGCAAACCTGTAAAGAACTGATAGTCGGGGTGACTCTTAAACATAAAGTTGTAGTTAGCACCAAGTTTGAAATACGGCGCCAATTTCCCCTTGTATGTGTAGTTTAGTTCCTCAGGAGTTGACTTTGCCCAGCCCAAACCCATCTCAACAATCGGCGAGATGCGGTTCCACATATTCACCGATGCCGAGACATCGAAGCTACTATAATCCTGTCCGAACAAGCGAGCCACGGCATCACCCACATTCACACCCACAGTGACGTCGGTGATCTTGGGATAACGTGGATATATCTTTGCTATGCTATCACGGCGCAAGCTGTCGAGGGCAATAGAGTCGAGAGGCAAAGCCTTCAGTTTCTCGCCCTTGCGCGGCAGCAGCGTGCGATTGGTCTTTATTTCCACCGGAGTGACAAAGCGCTTAGTAGCAGGCGCGGTCTTCACGCTGTCGCCCACCGTCTGCGCCCACGCACCTGCGGCACTCAGACACGCCATCACCGTGAGCAATATGCTTACCAATCTTCTCATTCTTTTGTTCTAAAAAATAGTTTTATCGTCTCCACGTCGATATTGCTGACATGCGGATACACCAACTCCATCGACTCGACAAAGTGGTTGGTACACTCATAGCCAGTGATGTCGAACATATAAAACACTCCGCACTCATCCGATTCGAAATGCGGCTTTGCCTCATAGTGGAGCGTGATGGTATCGTTGTAGCGAATGTCGGAAATATCCTTTTGGTCGTAGTGTATCACAAACTTTGATGTGCCCTCGCTGATGCGCAGCGGCAAATAAGTCTGATGCACATTGCGCTGGCAACGCAGCAACATGCTGTCGCCCGGCACATCCACGCCATACACCGAGAGGCTGTCGATAGTGATGGCATCGCCAGTTGCGCTCGAGTAGAATCCCGCACGAGGCACACTGCTGGTGCCACTTGTGCAGCCCTCGCCAGCACACGACACTATCGCCATACACAGCGACACTATCGCTAACACCGGCAGCAACACACCATCAATCAATTTTCTCTTTCGTTTCGACATATATGCACTCACTCTCTAAGCGATTACTTCAACTCGTCGTTGATTTCATAGTGATTGCGCTCCATAGAATTGCGGGCAATCAGTTCGCCCACAAAGCCAGTGAGGAACAACTGCGTGCCAAGAATCATCAGCGTGAGCGCTATGTAGAAATATGGTGAGTCGGTGACAAGGATATATGCATTGCCAGCCCACATATTATACAATTTTGTACCGCCTACCACTATAGCAGAAAGGAATCCGAGAATAAACATCAAGCTACCCATCAAGCCGAAGAAGTGCATTGGCTTAACGCCGAACTTCGACATAAACCACAGCGTCATCAGGTCGAGATAGCCATTCACAAAGCGGTCGAGGCCAAACTTTGTTGTGCCGTATTTGCGAGCTTGGTGATGCACCACCTTCTCGCCGATTTTCTTAAACCCAGCGTTCTTAGCCAAATATGGCACATAACGGTGCATATCGCCATACACCTCGATGTGCTTCACCACCTCGCGGCGATAAGCCTTGAGTCCGCAATTGAAGTCATGCAGATTGTGTATTCCGCTCACCTTTCGAGCAGTGGCGTTGAACAACTTAGTAGGGATAGTCTTCGACAACGGATCGTAGCGTTTCTTCTTCCAGCCCGACACGAGGTCGTAGCCATCCTCAGTGATCATGCGATAGAGTTCTGGTATTTCATCTGGGCTATCCTGAAGGTCGGCATCCATAGTTATCACCACATCGCCTTGCACACGCTGGAAACCAGTGTTAAGCGCAGGGCTCTTGCCATAATTGCGGCGGAAACTTACACCCTTCATTGCAGGATTCTTCTCCGACAGTTGCTTAATCACTTCCCAAGAATTGTCGCTACTACCGTCGTTCACGAAAATCACCTCATAGCTAAATCCGTGTTCTTTCATCACACGTTCTATCCACGCAGCCAATTCTGGTAGCGATTCAGCCTCATTATACAAAGGTACTACTACAGATATATCCATTAGTCTTATGTTTTTTTCTTTATTGATTCTAATTTTAATTCTATCATTCTACATCCTTCTTGCCGCCGATGCGAGCAAGCAAGGCAAGTGGCACCGACACTATCGAGCCAAGCATCACTGTGGTCCATCCCATTTCCACCACAAACTGTATTGGTGTGGGCAAATCGCCATTTTCAATGGCTTTTTGCAGCACAATCACGATGTCGCTATTCTGAAATTCCGGCATCGAGCGATAAAGCTCCAACGCCTCTTGCGCCTTGTCGTAGATAAAACCAGGATGCACAAATTGCATCCACACAAACGTGCCTAAAGCACATATCAGCGAAGCGAAAGCAAATATCATCACACTCATATTCCACAATCTGAAATAGTTGAGGCTCTGACGGTCGCGCTGATACGAAGCCCTGAGCATGCGCAGCACCATCAGTGGTGCGCACAAAATCATTATCATACCCAGTAGCGACAGCATTGCTCCGCCACCGCCATTGGCAAACACCAAAAACAGGCACATCAGATACAAGCCAAACCACAAGCCGTAGTTGGCTGCACTCTGCACCATTACATTAGTGTCTGGTGTATTCTTTTCTTCATTGTTCATCATCTCCGCAAAGTTATTAAATATCGCCGATATACGAAAATTAATTCTTTAAATACGGCACATTGCGGCACTCTATCACAGTGCATTATCAGTGTATTTTCTGCCCACGCTGAAGGCTGAAGTCTTGCAGAAGTCGGGATTTTTTGCGAATATTGCATCGTGATTGTGCCAGCAGCGACTGTCTATTGGCGTCCACAACGCGCCTAATCAGTTCACTTTCTGCACAATCAAAAAAAACACAATTAAATATTTACAACGAGTTATGACAAATATATGGATTAGTTCTATTGGACTTTGCGGAGCCACAATGATAGGTTCTCTACTTGGCTTTGCTGTGAGAAAATTGCCACACAGCTGGAACGACACCATTCTCGGCTATTGCGCCGGCATCATGCTGGGCGCTGCAGTGCTTGGACTGATAGTGCCGGCCGTAGATCTATGCTCACCATCGTGGTGGTGGATAGTGATTCTTGGCGTGGTGGTAGGTGCCATGTTTCTCAATGTAATCGACATCTTCACCCCTCACTTGCATCACATCACTGGCATCGACCCCGAGGAGCATCAGCAAAACCACAGCATCAACCGCATCATGCTGTTTGTGATGGCAATAGCCATACACAAGCTACCCGAGGGAATGGCTGCCGGCGTGGGGTTCAACAATACTGCCGACCTTGGCAACGCTTGGGCAGTGGCCATGGGTATAGCCCTGCAAAACATCCCTGAGGGAATGGTGGTGATCTCGCCACTACTGCTTGCCGGAGTGCGCCCACTACGCACCTTCATCATCTCCACCGCCATCGGATTGCTGGAAATCGTGGGCGTGCTGCTTGGCTATGGGCTTGGAGCGATTTCCGCCACACTGCTGCCCTTCCTCCTGGCGTTTGCCGGTGGAGCCATGCTATATGTGGTGAGCGACGAGATGATTCCGGAGACTCACGCCCACGGCTATCAGAAGCCCGCCACATATGCTCTATTGCTCGGTTTTCTCACATTGCTTTTCATGGAACGGGCTCTCGGCTGAAATTTTATCTGCAACCACAAGAAAGTAAGTATCACAGAGTTTGCGGTTTTCAAAAAATGGCAGTAATTTTGCACGCATAATTTTTAATTTTTTTCATTTTATGGGAGGTTTTTTTGGCACCGTAAAAAAATCAAGTTGCATCGCTGATTTGTTTTACGGAACAGACTACAATTCGCATCTCGGCACCCGACGTGGCGGTATGGCCACCTACGATGCCACAGAGAAAAAATTCAATCGTGCAATCCACAATCTTGAAAGCAACTATTTCAGGGCAAAGTTTGAAGGCAGTCTCGACAAATTCACGGGCAACTCGGGCATCGGAGTCATCAGCGACACCGACCCACAACCAATCATCTTCAACTCCAATTTAGGAAAATTCGCTATTGTCACCGTGGCAAAAATCGCCAATATCAACGAATTGGAGAAAGAATTGCTCGATGCCAATATGCACTTCGCCGAACTCAGTTCGGGCATGACCAACCCCACCGAACTGGTGGCAATGCTCATCATACAAGGCAAAACAATCGTTGAAGGCATCGAAAACGTCTTCAATAAGATACAGGGCTCGTGCTCATTGCTTCTGCTCACCGAGAATGGCATCGTTGCCGCTCGCGACAAACTCGGCCGCACCCCTATCATCGTGGGCAAAAAAGACGACGCGTTTGCCGTGACAAGCGAATCGACAAGCTTCCCTAACCTCGACTACGAGATACACAGCTTCCTCGGACCGGGTGAAATCGTTCACATCACCGCCGATGGAATCACCCAACTGCGCAAACCAAACGAAGACATGCAAGTGTGCTCATTCCTGTGGGTATATTACGGCTTCCCTACATCGTGCTACGAAGGCAAAAACGTGGAAGAAGTGAGATTTATCAGCGGATATGAAATGGGTAAAACCGACACCGACGAGGTGGACTGCGCTTGCGGCATTCCAGATAGCGGCGTAGGCATGGCTTTAGGATATGCCGAGGGCAAAGGTGTGCCTTATCACCGCGCTATCTCAAAGTATACCCCTACTTGGCCTCGCAGCTTCACTCCATCCAACCAATCGATGCGCAACCTCGTGGCTAAAATGAAACTTATCCCTAACCGGGCTATGCTCAAGGATAAGCGCATGCTCTTCTGCGACGACTCTATCGTGCGAGGCACTCAGTTGCGCGACAATGCCAAGATTCTCTTCGACTGCGGCGCCAAAGAGGTGCACATGCGCATTGCATGCCCTCCATTAGTATACGGATGCAAGTATATCAACTTCTCATCATCGAAGACCGACCTCGAACTATTCACTCGCAAGATTATCAAGGACCTCGAGGGTGACCCTAACGCAAAGCTCGACCGCTATGCCACCACCAACTCGCCTGAATATTGCGCCATGGTGGAAGAAATGCGCAAGCGATTAAACCTCACCTCGTTGAAATTCAACACCATCGAGACCCTCATTAAGGCTATCGGCTTGCCAAAGTGCAAAGTATGCACACACTGCTTCGACGGTTCAAGCCACTTCTAACAAGCAACCTTTGCAAACTGCATAACATAACTCTACGTAATAACGAGACTCACCACGAGCCTCGTTATTATTTTTCCATCAACTTAAAAAGGGGAATAGCCCAACCGCTCGCTACAAAATCATTACGGAAAAACTATCCTCAAAATTTCACACAAAAAACATAGGATTTTTCACACCATTTGCTTATCTTTACCAACGATTTGAATCGACTTATTGAGTGAACTTGATAATGCGATTTAAAATCATTAATTTTATTTCTTTTATCAATACCGCAATTCCACAAAGGATTAACGTATTGACAGGAATTGGCTTAGCGGTTTACGCTTATGCCAAACAAAGAAAAAGAAACGAGTTAGAAAATCAATCGAGAAGTCCCATAAAATGTGGGCACATATCGTGTTCTTTGATATCGTTGAAATTAGTCTTAACAAACAAGCCACGTTAATGACAACATTTGACCATTATCGCAATGGACAAACACGAATAAGCACAATTTCTTAAGCAACGCCTTAAAGACTAATTATCAACAATATAAAACGCACGGATTTGCCAACTTTTATTCGACAACGTGCAATGTTTTTTTAGATAGAAGTTTAATGAGCTATTGTCATGATAGAGAATAAACAGAACATATCGACATTCAGCGATCTTTACCAGACCTATAAAGATCGTTTTCTCAGATTGGCCATCTCTTTCGTAAACGATGAGAGCATAGCAGAAGACTTCGTGACCGATTCGTTTGTCTCTTATTGGGAAAATAGGCATAAGCTTCCAGAAAACACCAATGTTCCAGCCTATATCCTCGTCTGCCTGAAAAACAAATGCTTAACCCATCTTACCAGACTTCGCAAAGAGCAAGAGATCCTCAGCGAAATCAAAAGCCAAAGGGAATGGGAATTGGATTTTCAAATCACTTCATTGAATGCATGCGATCCACAAGAGATATTCTCTGAGGAAGTGCAGCAATTGGTGAATAGTGCCATAGAGTCGTTGCCCGACAAAACCAAAGAAGTGTTTTGGATGAGCCGTATGGAGTATCTCACAAACCGCGAAATCTCGCAGCGCTTGGGTGTTACCACCAAAGCCGTGGAATTTCACATCACAAAAGCCCTGAAGGTGATGCGCCATGCATTGAAAGACTATCTACCCGCATTTTTCTATCTTTTTATAAATTAATTTCATTTTCCCGTTAGGGTATTTTCATTTTCGTTAGTTATATAGACATAAAGCACAAATTTATGGATAAAGAATTACTATATCGTTTTTTTAGCGGCGATGCCTCTGAATCGGAAAGAATCCAGATACGCAACTGGGCGGATTCTTCACCCGACAATATGAAGGAATTGCTTAGGGAGCGTAATCTTTATACCGCAATCCTTTTGGTAGGAAAGAAAGAGTCATTCGCAAGCAAGGCTCGCAAAATATGGCTTAACCGTGCATTCTTTATCCAAGCGTGCAGGTATGCAGCCGTGTTTGTAGGCGCCATCCTCCTGTCGTGGATATTCGTGAACAACCAAAAAGTCACATATCCTATGCAGCAAGTCACTGTGCCACTGGGACAATATATGAATATGACACTTGCCGACGGAAGTAGCGTATACCTCAACTCAGGAACAACCATAAAATACCCTACTCAATTCACCGACGATTGCCGTGAGGTAGAAGTAGACGGTGAAGCATTTTTCCAAGTCACTCACAAGGACAACGATGCCCCATTTATCGTACGCACCTTTAAAGGCTCTGTAGAAGTGCTCGGCACAACATTCAACGTGGAAGCTTATAAGAACAAAGACACTTTCGTGACTTCGCTCTTGGAAGGCTCTGTGAAAGTAAACACCGGCAACGAGCAATTGGTATTGCAGCCAAACGAAAAGGCATCGGTAATCCACGGCAAATTGATCAAAAGCAAAATCGAGGAAAACAGCTATTATAGATGGACCGATGGCATTATTAGCTTTAATAATATAACTTTCGGTGCGCTGATGAAAGAGTTTGAAAAAATCTATGGTATCAAGATTGTGATTCGCAACTCCGACGTCAAAAACAACTACTGCCTTGGTAAATTCCGCCGCATCGATGGCCTGGAATATGCCCTAAAGGTATTGCAAGTAGATGTGCCGTTTACCTACGAACGAGATTTTGAAAATCATATCATTTATATTAACTAAAATCATCTGCCATGGGAAAGACATAAAAACGACAAACCACCATAAGAAAGAAGGGGATTACCGATTCTGTCGCCAAACGTTATCGGTCTCCCCGTACAAAAGAATTAACACAATCAATTTTGCATTAAATCTTAAAAGACCTTCAAATATATGAAAAAGAATTTGATGTTGCGGAATATATATTCCTCAAATACAACATTATTATCTAAATTTAAGAGAATTAAACTTCTCTTATTGTTGGTTGGTATACTACATCTTTGTGCATTTGACGCTCATTCACAGAATGCTCGCGTGACAGTGCACCACACCAACGAGCCTTTGCAACTCATCCTCAACGACATTGAGTCGCAAACCGACTATCTATTCATCGTCATCAACTCTTCTGTAGACGTTAAGCAGAAGTATTCGGTGAGTGCTAAGTCAAAACCTGTTTATGCCGTGCTCGACCTTCTCTTTAAAGGCAAGGATGTCAACTACAAAATGAGCGGCAACCACATCGTATTATCACACAAAGCCAAGGACGGAAAAAACGTCGAGAAAAAAACCGACAAACGAGTGTTGACCGGTTATGTGAAAGACGACAGCGGAGAACCCCTTATCGGTGCCAACGTGCACATCAAAGGTGACGCTCAAGGCACTATCACCGACGCCAACGGTTTCTTTCGTTTGCAAGGCGACTACGACAGCAGCACAAAGCTGGAGATTTCCTACATCGGCATGGAAGCAAAAGAATTTGCTGTGGGAAGCCAAAGCAATTTCGACATTGTTCTCCGCGACAATGCCGAGCAACTCGAAGAAGTGGTTGTGGTAGGTTATGGTACACAAAAGAAGATCAACCTTAGTGGTGCTGTAGAAGCAGTGTCGGGCGACGTATTGAAAAGCCGTTCGGTAAACAACGTTGGTGCCATGTTGCAAGGTCTTGTGCCTAACTTAAACATCACCGTAAAATGGTGGTCAATTAAATCAAACCCCAAGTTTCAACATCCGTGGTGCCACTTCAATCAACGAAGGCGGTGTGCCATTGATTTTGGTGGACGGAATTCCAACCGACGAGGCTGAGTTTTCTCGCATGAACAGCGCCGACATCGAGAGCATCTCTGTGCTCAAAGACGCCTCTTCAGCAGCCATCTACGGTGCTCGCGCAGCATTCGGTGTGATCTTGGTCACCACACAAAAGGGTAAGAGTGAGAAAATCAATTTCTCATTCAACAACACTGTGAACATCCGCACATTGGGCCGTATGCCAGAAGTGGTGAAAGACCCTTACATCCAGGCTTCTTACAAAGACATCATGGGTGCGCCTTGGTATGACCTTTATTCAGAAGAAGAATTGGAATATGCCAAAAAGCGTTCGTTAGACCCATCGCTCTCTCCTGCAATGATCAATCCTAAAGACCCTAACAAATACACATATCTGGGTGCTACCGACTGGTTTCACGAACTCTATAGCAACACCGGTATCTCTCACTCTCACAACATCAGTTTGTCGGGCCTTACCAAGAAAACCTCTTTCTATTTCGGTGGTGAATACTTCGGCGAAAAAGGTATGATCAAATACAATACCGACCAAGCCAACCGCTACAACTTGAGAAGCAAAGTGAGCTATCAAGTCACTGACTGGCTCAATATCTCAAACAACACCACAATGACATATTACACCTACACCGCACCTTCTTCATTAGACAGCGGATGGCTATATAAGCAAATCCACAATGCCAATGCATTGACAGTGCCTAAGAACCCCGACGGTAGCTGGACTGAAAACGGCGCAAAATACATTGCCGGCGTTATGGTGGGTGGTGAAAGCGACACCAAAGAACTTCAAGCACAATCTCAATTGTCGTTTGACCTTCAACTGATCAAAAACGTATGGTCTATCAAAGGTGATTTCGCAGTTAAGTTTTGGAACAAGCACAAAGACTACTGGGAATCAGACCAAGCCATCGAATATAAAGACGGTCCAGACTGCTTGCCTAAGGATTTAGGTTGGAGCGACTTCGCAAAAAGCGAACACGACAACTCAAGATACACACTATTTAATATCTACACCAACTTCAACAAGAAATTTGGTAAGCACGATATCGGTGCAACCATCGGTTTTGAGCAACAAGTTGAATCTGCTCAATACTTCACTGGTCAACGCGACGGCTTGATAAGCAACTCTGTGCCAAACATTAGCGTGTCAAGCGGTGAGAAGTCACTCTACGACAGCCGCTACAGCTGGGCTACACGAAGCGGTTTCTACCGTTTAAACTACATCTTCAACGATAGATATATCTTCGAAGCCAATGGCCGCTACGACGGCACATCACGCTTCCGCAAAGAACACCGTTGGGGCTTCTTCCCTTCATTCTCAGGTGCATGGATTGTGTCGCACGAAAAATTCTTCCAACCTATCAAGGATGTTATGAACAACGCCAAGATTCGCGCTTCTTACGGTTGGTTGGGCAACCAGAATGTGGGATATTACGAATACATCTCCAATATGACATTCTATGAATGCAACTACCTTTTGGAAGGCAAAAAGCATATCGGCGTAGGTTCACCTTACTTGATTTCAAACGACTTGACTTGGGAAAAGGTAAACACCATAAACTTCGGTCTTGACATGGGCTTCTTCAAAAACCGCTTGACTTTCTCCGGCGATATCTATCGCAGAAACACAAAGGACATGTTGACCAACGGCGAAAAGCTTCCTGGCGTATTGGGTGTTGACTCACCTCGCAAGAACGCTGCCGACCTGAAATCGGAAGGTTGGGAAATCTCTATCGGATGGCAAGACAACTTCATGTTGGCTTCAAAGCCATTCAACTATTCGGTGAAATTCAACCTCTCAGACTCTCGTGCTGAGATCACTAAATTCAACAACGAAGACGGCGACTTAGACGATTACTACAAGGGATGGCATTTGGGCGACATCTGGGGTCTTACCACAGAAGGTTTCTTCCAAAGCGAAGAAGAAATCAGAAATCACGCCAACCAATGGGAAGTGACTGCATATCCTGGCGACCGCCCATTAGCTCCTGGCGACTTGAAGTATAAGGACTTGAACAACGACAATAAGATCAATAAGGGCAGATGGACTGTTGACGATCACGGCGACTTCTCTATCATCGGTAACACCATGCCAAGATATTGCTACGGTGCCGACATCAACGCTTCATGGAATGGCTTTGACTTCCGCGTTTTGTTGCAAGGTGTTGGTAAAAAAGACTGGTATCCTAACGTGTTTAACTTCTTCGGTATTTACCGCGCTCCATGGTCTGACGTTTACACAAACAACCTCGACCACTGGACTCCAGAAAATCCTAACGGATATTTTCCACGCTTGAAGTCATACACTGCAGAAACAGCTGGCGACATGAGTATTGCACAAACCAGATATCTGCAAAATGCAGCATATATGAGAATCAAGAACATCACATTTGGTTACACTGTTCCTAAGAACATCACCCGCAAAATCAAGGTAGATCAAATCAGAGTATACTTCAGCGGTGATAACGTAGCCGAATTCACAAGCTTGTGCAAGAACGTCGACCCTGAAGGTCTTGGACTTTCGCACCCTATGCAACGAGTATTTTCGTTTGGTTTAAATTTAAATTTCTAAAAACTGCCTCGACATGAAAAAGAAAATTATATATATGGCTATCGCCTTAACGGGCTTATGCAGCTGCAACGACTCTTTCTTGGACAGAACACCAGAGTCATCGCTCGTTACGGAAAACTTCTTCAAAACGCCTACCGACTTGTCATTGTTTGTCAACAAACTATATCTCAGCGAATCGCCTAAATATTGGGATGTGGCGACCGACAATGTTGTGGCTTCAGAAAGAGACGAAGTGTTAGACTTGCTTCGCGGCAACATCACTCCTAGCACCGTTGGTGGTTGGCAGTGGTCTCAAGTGCGCGAGCTCAACTTCTTCCTCGACCACGCCGGAAAAGCAAAAGGAAGCCAAGAACTCATCGACCACTACATCGGCATCGTGCGCATGCTGCGCGGTTTGGAATATTACAATCTGGTGAAGCGCTATAGCGACGTGCCTTGGTATGAACACGCTCTTAAAGACACCGACAAGGAAGAGTTATACAAGCCACAAGACTCTCGAACCTACGTGGTAGATAAAATCATGGAAGATTTGGAGTATGGCACTAACACCATCCTCAAGGACTTGAAAAACAGAACCGTCTACAACAAATGGTATGCTTACGGTGCGCTCGCTCGCGTAGCCCTTCACGAAGGTACTTTCAGAAAATACCACGACGAACTTGGTCTACAGTCAACAGCCGACCAATTCCTCGAAAAGGCTGTAAACGCTTGTGAGCAAATCATGAACAATACCACCGATTTTGATTTGTATACTGCTGGTGGTCCTGACAACGCCTATGCCTCTATCTTCAACAGCAACGATTTGAGCAAAAACAAAGAGATTATCCTCTTTAAGGACTTCGACCACGACCTCAACATCAAGCACGATGTGGCTATGCACGTATTTGCATATACCACCAACTTAAGCCGCTCGTTGATGGAAAGCTACTTGGTGAAACAAGGCGATAAGGCTGTGCCATTCTCTTCTATCGAGAACTACGAAACCAAGACTTTTGTAGAGACCTTTGAAAACAGAGACCCTCGCTATCGTCAGACATTCATGTATCCAGGATATGTGCGCCCAGGCGATGCTAAAGCGTTCGTCCCAAACATGAATCTTGGCGGTTATCCACAGATCAAGTTTGTTTCGCAAGATCCATTGCAAAATCAATGGGGCTGCTCTTACAACGACCTTCCATTGATGAGATTGGGCGAAATTCTCCTTATCTATGCTGAAGCAAAGGCTGAACTCGGCACTCTCACACAAGACGATTTGGACAAAACTATCAACCGTCTTCGCGACCGCGTGGGAATGCCTCACATGGTGTTGAGCGAGCTCACCACCGACCCTATGCTTGAACAGCAATATCCTAACGTAGGCGGCAAATTGAAAAACGCCATTCTTGAAATCCGTCGCGAACGACGCGTGGAATTGGCTTGCGAAGGCTTCCGTAAAGACGATATCTTCCGTTGGAAAGTGGGCAAACTTCTTGAAATGTCACAAGGTGCTTACATCAAGAAATTGAATGCCGTATTCGACGTGACTGGTGATGGCGTCACTGACGTTGGTATTTTCCAAAACAGCAAGTTGGTAAAACCTATCTACAAGAAGAAGATTCTTTACTATCTTGAAGAAATGGGAGAAGGCGGTTACCAAAAGACCAGCATCTCTCTTTCTGAAGGCGATCACGGATATATCGTGTTGACTAACGACATCGACAACCCTAAAAAATTCATTGAACCTAAATATTATTACTACCCAATTCCTTCTAAGCAACGTGAAAGAAACAAGAACTTGCACGAAACTAACTTCTGGGATTAATAAGTATTTAGAAATCAATGACTAATCAACCTTCCTTTTGTGTGTCAACCAACGACACACAAAAGGAAGTATATACTAAAACCATAAAAAAATGAAGTATTACATAATCATATTATCACTTCTGTTCACCCTGAAACTTCAAGCTAAAGAGGTATTCCTTGACTTCAATCGTCCTGCCGACTTTTATGAGGGATATCTTTTCACAAGCGGAGTTGAAGGAAAGGCATTAGACCTCAGTGCAGCGGCCGCCTACCGTGCTCCTCTCACTGTCAATCAGATTGATTCGATTGACGTGGCTAAATCGTTCACTGTTGGCATCTGGGTAAAATCTGCCGACTCTTACAACGGCACAAAAGTGCTCGTAGGCAACAAGAAATCAGTAGACGGCAAAGACGCCGGCTTCATGATTTCAACACAAGAAAATGGCTCATGGGCTGTATATTTCACCGACGGTAAAAACTGGCAATGGGATTACCGCCCTACAGTGAAGCGCCAACCTATCAACGATGGCAAGTGGCACTTCTTGTCAATCACTCATTTCGCCGAAAAGCAAGAAATGAAGATGTACTACGACGGCGAAAACGTGGCAACCTATTGCACCAACGGCAATGTGAATCTCTCATCTTCTCACCCACTTCGCTTAGGCAACATCGAGGATGAACAATGGCACTCTTTCAATGGCATGATCGACAACTTCTCGTTTGTAGACCGCGTGAAAACCGATTCTGAGATTGCCGACGAATACTTTAAGTATACTGGCATCAAGCACGAAGAGAAGCTTGCGCAATTCACTCCAAGCATCAATCTTATGGAATTTAATATCTTCCATGGCGGTCACGAACTCGGCGAACAAGTGGGCGTGAATCGCGTGGTGGAAGTGATCAAGGAATCGGGCGCCGACATCATCGGTATGCTTGAGACTTATGGCTCTGGTGCAGAGATAGCCGATGCTTTGGGTTATCACTTCTATCTGAGAAGTTCCAACCTCTCTATCATGAGCAAATACCCTATCGAACAGACTTGGGATATCTTCCAACCATTCAATTGCAGCGCTGCCACAATACGCATCAGCCAAACTCAGACCATCAACTATGTGAACCTATGGCTCGATTGGCAACCACTCACCGATGCTCAAGTTAAAGCTAAAATGCCTGTTGAAGAAATGGAAGCACAAGAGTTGCCTACACGCTATAGAGAATTGAATGAAATCTTGAAGGGCATGAAGCCAATGTTCGACCAAAAGGACGTCCCAGTTATCGTTTCTGGCGACTTCAATAGCGGCTCACACCTCGACTGGACAAACGAGGCTCGACACCTATTTGAAGGCTATGCAATGAGATGGCCTACAAGTGTGCTCATGCAGGAAAAGGGATTTAAAGATTCTTATCGGGAATTGCATCCCGACCCTGTGAAATATCCTTGTCTTACATGGTCTACAATGTCGAAGCTCGACATTCAATACCGCATCGACTTTATCTACTATCAAGGCAAGAAGATAAAGGCTGTAACTTCGGAAATGATCGACAAGCACCCCGTGAGATTCCCTTCCGACCACGCTGCAATGATTACAACATTCAAATTTAAGAAATAAATGCAATGAAGACTCTGCTGTCAAAAATATGGTTAGTGGTAAATTTGTCTCTGATGGCATATGCTACCTCTTGGGCATCTGATATGCCTGGTATTTTGCCGTACCCTAATGACATAAAATACAATCAGGGCACTCTCATTGTAGGCAAATCGCTAAAGGTTTATTCCGACCCCGTTTTTGCCGGCGAGGCAGAAAAGCAGATGATACACTTAGAAAACGCTATGGGTGTTACCTGCAAAACCGCAAAAAAGGGCAAGGCTACGTTGCATATTTTTTACAACAAGAGCATCGCTACTGAAGGTTATTCTCTTCGCGTTGATTCTCGTGGCATGGAAATCACCGCATCTACCGATGCTGGTGTATTCTACGCTGTAAAGACATTGGAGCAACTTATCAAGCCTAACGGCAAGAAGCATCAATGCCCTTATGTTGAGATCAACGATTCGCCAGCTTTTGGCTGGAGAGGATTCCTTCTTGATGAAGCACGCAACTTTCAAGGCAAAGAGGAAGTCAAGAAAATTCTCAACGAAATGGCTTCGCTGAAGATGAACGTATTTCATTGGCATCTCACCGACGACCAAGGTTGGAGAATAGAAATAAAGAAATATCCACGGCTTACCGAGATAGGCGGAAGACGCGATTCAACCCAATTAAATTGGTATGAAAGCACCGTCTTCGACCCTACCCCAGTGAGCGGCTATTACACGCAAGACGACATCCGCGAAATCATATCTTATGCTGCCGAGCGCCACATCAAGATTATTCCGGAAATCGAATTCCCTGGCCATGCCTCGGCTGCTATTGCCGCCTATCCATGGCTTAGCTGCAGCCAAGAGCCTATCAAAGTTCCTTGCAGCTATGGTGTACTGTCGGGCGTATTCAATGTGGTGAACCCTAAGGTGCAGGAGTTTATCCACGGCGTGCTCGACGAGGTTGCCGACTTGTTCCCCTCCGACATCATACACATCGGTGGCGACGAGGTGAAAGACGACGACTGGAAAGCCAGCGAGGAAGTGCAAAGCTTCATGAAGCAACATCAAATTGGTTCATCTGCCGAATTGCAAGTATGGTTTACCAATCAGCTTGCCGACTATTTGAGCAAGAAAGGTAAGAAAATAATGGGTTGGAACGACATCACCGGCGACAAGCTGCACGCCTTTCAGAGTGGCGGCGAAGTGAAGAGCCAGCTCAATCCTGAGAATGCTATTGTGCAATTTTGGGTGGGCAATCCCGAGATGTGCATTAAAGCACTACAGCGAGGCCTGAAGATTGTGAATAGCACCAGCGAGTTTACCTACCTCAACTACAATTACGACAAGATAGTGCCCGGGCTGGAATATGCACATATTCCACTCCCTCTCGAGAAATCATATTCGTTTAACCCCGTTCCCGAATATGCTTCTTCTTATGCCAATCAGGTTCTGGGTCTGACGTGTGCCATGTGGGGTGAATGGATCTACCGTCCAAGCACCATGTATAAAATGGTTTACCCTTACATCGCCTCGTATGCCGAGACCGGATGGACTAAAAACGAGAACAAAGACTACAAACGTTTCCTTTCAGCCTTAGAATTTTTCACCACAAAGTGGAAATCGGCTGGATATATTAATTGACAAATCAACATTATTGTTTAATTTTAAAAAAATAATTATTATGAAAAAGTTTACAATTTTATTGGCTTGCGCTATTGCTTCAATAGCACAACTAAGCGCACAAACCTCTGCCAAATTGTGGTTGGATAAATTCCACATCAACAGAGGCGACGATATCGTTGTTCATTACAGCGGTGGCTTTGGTAACGAAAAAGACTATGTAGGCATCGCTCCATTGGGACAAAAGATCACCGGTATCCCTGGCGGCTACACCACCACCTATGCTTACCTTGATGTAAAGGGCGCAAAAGAAGGTACTTCTACAATCCCTGGACACAACATGGGTGCTACTGGCGACGGATACTACTGGGCAGTATATTTGCTTAACGATGGTTACGACGTTGCTTCTGAATACGTTCCATTCTACTATGGCGCAGAAGCTCCTCAAAACAAGGCTCCTGAATTGAAATTAGACGAATGCACCAATGAGTACACTACTATCACATTCGAAGACAACGCTCTTTGGAGAAACTTGATCAAGGAAATCTGTGTTGACAATACCGCTATTTCTACAGATGTATATACATTTGAAGATGGCACACTCTACATCCTTGAAGATTTGACAAAAGCAAACACCGTTAAAATCACTGCTTGGGACCACAATGATGCTATCGTACAACTCAAAGCTTCTTCTATCGGTGAATTGAACACCTCTTGCAACATCGAATTCAACTCTAACCTCTTGCAAGTAACCAACAACGACGCTTTGATTCAATCAGTATCTGTAATCTCTCTCACTGGCGCGACTATGGAAACATTCCAAGTAACTGCTGGCAACCATCAATTTGATCTTGGCCACCTCGAAGCTGGCGTTTACGTTATTAAGGCCGTAGGTAAAGGCTTCAATAAGGTGATTAAAGTGGTAATTTCTTGATAGAAATTATATATTCGTAACTACATTTTCCAACTTGGGGCTGTACGTCAAACATACAGCCCCTTTTAAAAAACAAATGATGAAAAAAAGCCTTATTCTGATAATGGTTATCTGCTTTTGTCTGCAAGGGTTTGCAAAATCCTTTCAGCCAGAATTTTCTGTTGCCGGGTTCTTCCCCATTGAAAATTCGGGCAGGCAAGTCTATTCAATGAATCCTTCTTGGAGATTTCACAAAGGAAATATCATTGGTGCGGAGAAAATGGATTTCAACGACTCCGATTGGGAGCAAGTGTCTGTTCCGCATAGCATCGACCTCTTGCCTACCGAGGCCAGCGGATGTGTCAATTATCAAGGAATATGCTGGTATAGAAAGCACTTCAATCTCAAGCCTGAGATGTCAGGAAAGAAGTTGTTTCTCTATTTCGAAGCAGTAATGGGTAAAACTCAAGTATGGATTAACGGGGAGCTCTGCGCTACTCACTACGGAGGGTTTCTGCCTATTATCATTGATATGACCGACAAAGTAAATCTCAATCAGAACAACGTGATTGCCGTATGTACCGATAATTCCAACGACCCTTCATACCCACCGGGCAAGCCGCAGGAATTTCTCGACTTCACTTATTGCGGAGGCATTTATCGCGATTGCTGGCTTATCACGCACAATAAGGTGTTTATTACCGACGACAATTACGCTTCAGTGAGTGCTGGCGGTGGAACTTTCATTTCCTACGACAAGGTTTCTGAAAAGTCTGCCGACATTAATGTTAAGATTCAACTTAAAAACGAATTATCTGAAACTTTCAAGGGAAAAGCCCTCGTTACACTGAAAGACCCTTCAGGAAAAGCAGTAAGAAAATTCTCTTGCCCTATCTCAATTCCTTCGGGCAAAACCGCCGACTGCTCAAAACTCATCACTCTCAAAAATCCACAATTGTGGTATCCATCATCTCCTGCCCTATATCAAATGCATATCGAAGTAATCAATTCGAAAACGGGAAAAACCATAGATGGCTATCGCAAGAAATTAGGTATTCGTAGCATCGAATTCAAAGGTAAAGACGGCCTATGGGTCAATGGCAAACCATATCCACATCCTTTGATGGGTGTAAACCGTCATCAAGATTTTGCCGTTGTAGGCAACGCCATGACAAACAACCTGCATTGGCGCGACGCCAGAAAGCTGAAAAGCACTGGTATCGACATCATTAGAAATGCACATTATCCACAAGACCCAGCGTTTATGGATGCTTGCGACGCTTTGGGCCTCTTCGTGATCGAGAACACTCCGGGATGGCAATTCTGGAACGATGAGCCTATCTTCCAACAACGCGTGTTCGACGACATCCGAAACATCATACGCAGAGACCGCAGCAGGCCTTCTGTATTCCTTTGGGAGCCAGTGTTAAACGAGACCTGGTATCCTGAGTCGTTTATCGACAGTGTAAAGCAAATAGTAGCCGAGGAATATCCTTATCCTTACTCAAATATAGTGAGCGACTCAAGTGCTCGAGGAGCATCTCAATTCTCAGTGCTTTATTCTCACCCTACAAATGGCGACACCGACATTGCCATTACAGAGTTGAACCCCGACGTTACCTACTTCACCCGCGAGTGGGGTGACAACGTAGACGATTGGAATTCGCACAACTCCACCAGCCGCGCCAATCGCGCTTGGGGCGAAACGCCTATGTTGGTGCAAGCCACTCACTATGCATGCCCTCCTTACGTCTGCACAAGCTACGATGCTCTTTGGAAGACATCTAAGCAGCACATCGGAGGTTGCCTTTGGCACTCATTCGACCATCAGAGAGGCTACCATCCCGACCCATTCTATGGTGGCTTGACCGACGTGTTCCGTCAGCCAAAGTATTCTTACTACATGTTTATGGCTCAGCGTCCGGTAGACTCAATCGCCTCTCAGGCCGAAAGCGGACCAATGGTGTATATCGCACACGAAATGACTCCATTCTCGCCATCCGACGTGACAGTATATTCCAACTGCGATGAGGTTAGGCTCACCGTGTTTAAGGGCGGCAAGGTACTCACCTATAAAAATGAGCATAAGGCAGGTATGCCATCGCCTATCATCGTCTTTAAAAACGCCTATAATTTTATGGACGATAAGAAACTCTCACGTGAGGAGCGCTGGGATGAAGTGTATCTATTGGCCGAAGGTTTCCAAAACGGCAAAAAGGTGGCTGAGCACAAGCGTATGCCTGCACGCCGTCCTGCCAAAATCATGCTCACCCTTGACGATGAGAACATTCAGCCGATTGCCGACGGTTCTGACCTTATCACCGTGATAGCGTCTGTTACCGACGAGAATGGCAATGTAAAACGATTGAACAACTATCACATACAATTCACGGTTGAAGGCGAAGCTCGTCCTGTTGCTGATGAGAAAAGCCACACCAACCCTCGCGCCGTAGAATGGGGCACTGCGCCAATACTCTTGCGCACCACTCTTCGCGCCGGCAAGGTGAAAGTGATAGCAAAGGTCGACTACCCTGGCTTGCAGATGCCATTACAAGGCGAATTGGTGTTCGACGTTATGCCATCACCGATTTCGTCGATCTACGACAAGGAGGAAAGAGTGGGTGTGACCCCATGGAGCAACAATGTCAACAACAATAAAAACATTTCCGACGAAGAACGAAAGAAATTAAACTTAGAATTGAAAAATGTGGAACGCCAACAGAGCGAATTTGGTGAAGGACGTTTCAATTAATTATATTAGTATAACAACAAAAGTATTATGAGAAAGTATTTGTTTTTAATTACATGTTGGTTCTTGTTAGGGGCTTCGCTCTCAGCAGCCGAAAACTCTACCAATGTATGGGTATTGCCTTGCACTGAGCAAACCGAGAATTATCTCGACTATCCAGCAAAAGACTGGAATGAAATAGTATTAGGCAAAGGCGAAACAGAACATGTGCAAGTGGTATTAACTACCATCCCAAAAGAGAAAATCACTATCACGCCTTCTGGAGCTGAAGCATTCAGCGTGCAATACCGCGTCCTATCTGAAATCGGCGGTTACAACGACGCATTGGTGCCATTCCAAACCACTGTGCAAGCCACAGGCACTACTACCGTGCTTTGGCTTACTTTTGAGGCTCCTCGCAACAGCGCACCTGGCACGTATGAGTACACTGCCTCTATCAAAAGTATCAAGACAAAACAAGATCTGAAATTCAAAGTGCGCGTGGCTAATTACGAGATACCACTTACGCCTTCTATCCCTTCAGAATTCTGTGTTGACATCAACAATCTGCCTGACAACGGATCTGACGAGCAAAAGGAACTTTGGACAGAATTCCTTCTTTCTCGCCGCATCGACCCTTATTACAGCCGACTCATGGACCAAGCCACTTGGCGTTGGGACAACTGCTTCTCTCCTTGGGCATGGGATGATGCAAGAAGCCAAAAACTCCTTCAAGACAAGCGCTTCTGCCGCTTTGCTCTTCCTTTCATGATCGATGACAATGAAATAGTGCGCATGTGCAACGATATGGAGAGCAAAGGCATCTTTGACCGTTGCTACTTCTACATCTGGGACGAACCAGTGAAACCTGAGCAATACGAACAAATCAAAAACACCTCAACTCATCTGTTGTCGCTCAACCCAAATGCAAAAATGCTGGTGCCTGTATCACGCTTTTTGGTTGAGGGTGAACACAAATGGGACTATGATTATACTTTCGACTTTCTCAAAAAATACGTACATATATTCCCTATTTCTGCCGAACTCTACGAAGGTAAAGACAGCGGCGCTGAGAAATTCAGAAACTATGTTGAACCTGATGCCGAATGGTGGACCTACGTTTGCTGGAAGCCAAACGGCGAACAACCTAACTTTTTGCTCGAACAGGGTCCTATCCAAAACCGTGCTATTATGTGGCGTGTTTGGAAGGAACAAGAAAAGGGATTCCTTTATTGGGGCGTAAACCGTTATCGCCTTAATCCGTTTGCTTTCGACACAAGCTTAGGCGCTCCTGGCGATGGCGGCTTGGTATTCCCTGGCGATTTGTTCGGGGTAAAAGAGCCTATTGCTTCTGTGAGATTGGAACGCTGGAAAGAAGGCCAAGAGGACTACGAACTTCTGAAGATGGTGGAAGAAAAGGCCGGACGTCACGCTGCAGAAAAGATTTTGGAACAAGTATACCGCACTCCTAACGATCTGACCAAGAGTTCTGCCGATATCGAAAGTTTCCGAAACAAAATGATCGACATCGTGGAGAACTACAACCCAGCCTCACATGTCATCATACGTGGTGAACAGTATGCCGTAGACACTTTGAACACCTACACTCCTGGTCCTGGCTGCGACTATGCTCACATTCGCATAGCCGATCTGCCTGTAGAAGCACACATTCTGAAAATCGACCTTCAGAACAAGCACACTCAGGTGCGCACTTTCTTGGGCAAAAACACCATCGATGGTCTGGAAACTGTTTCCAGCGCATGTAATAGATACACCTCGGAGACTGCCGATGCTTATGCCGGCATCAATGGCGATTTCTTCAACATTCCTGCACACCACGAATTGCCAATTGGCGCTCCTCGCGGTGGATGTATTTCTGATGGCGTGATACAACGCGAACCACGAAGCATCGAATGGGCGTTTGCCACCATCGACTACAACAACAAGCCTCTCTTGGGCAACATGAGCTTTGAAGGCTCGGTGACAAGCATCAAGGTGCCTATCTCTTCATATAACTTCTACGACGTGAATCTGCCAAGAACAGATTGCTACTCTTGCGACATGACCTTCTACAACGAATTTGCCGGAGGTTACACTCGCATGGACGAAAACGCCAACATCGGCGACAAGAAGAAAACCGAAGTGTTCTTTAAGGTTGCCAACGACGGCAAATGGAAAGTGAACTCGCCTGTGACCTGCGTAGTCACTCGCATCATCAAAGACACCGAAGGTCACAACGCTTTGGAAGCCGGCGAATCGGCTCTATCGGGTATCGACAAGGCAAAAGAGTTCCTCGACAAACTTACCGTGGGACAAAAACTGAAAATAAAGATGACCATCAAGACCGACGACAACGAAACTCCTGATATCAAAGAGATGATTGGTGGCAACTCATTGTTGATGAAAGACGGCGAATTGATGGATTGCAACTTCAACGACAGCTACAACAACGTACTCTACCCACGCACTAGCGTAGGTTGCTCTAAAGACGGCAGATGGCTATACATGATGGCTATCGACGGTCGTCAATCACACTCAAGAGGCGTATACACCGACGAGATGTGCGATTTGTTCCGCAGCCTTGGCGCTTCTGACGTTGTTGGTTTCGACGGCGGTGGCTCTACCGAAATGGTGGTTAACCACAAATTGGTCAACAAGCCTTCCGACGGAAGAGAGAGAGCCGTTACAGATGGTTGGTTGCTACAAACATCTGCACCTGTCGACAACGACATCGTGCGCATCGCCTTTAACTATTGGAATAAGAGTCTTATTGAATCTGGCAGTATTCCTTTGAAGGTTATGGGATACAATCAATATGGCATTCTTGTTAACAACGACCTCGCAAACGTACAATTCCAATGCTCACCAGAGCTTGGCCATATCGACAATCAAACTCTCGTAATTGACGGTACAAGCAAGAAAGGCGTTGTCACCGCCACTTACAATGGCATCAGCGTAAGCCGATATCTGGATTTGGGCTCTCCATCGGGCATCGATCAAATCGTGCAAGTGGCCAAACCTATCGATTTCTATCGCGACCACGATTCAAACATTTTCTATCTGAGCAAGACCAATCTTGAGCCATGCAACATCTTCTATACGCTCTATGCAATGGATGGAAGCTGCATCAGACAAGCAAATGCTGAATTGACCGACACTCTTTGCTTAGACTTCTCCGACCTCTCTTCGGGATGGCACATCTTGCAAGTGAGAGTAGCAAATGAGATTTACTCATTTAAGTTGCTTATTAAATAACACAAAAACTCGCTGAATCATGTTTAGAAAAATTCTGCTTGCTATTTTCGGAATATCTTGTTTTGCATCAGTACATGCAAACACCGAGCCTGCGCACTGGATTACATCTTTCGAAAACCAAAGTGCCACCAACACTTGGATATGCTTTCGCAATGATGTGAATTTAGATTCTGTGCCACAAGGCAGCGTCAATCTGAAAATAGCCGCCGACAGCAAATATTGGATGTGGATCAACGGACAACTTGCCGTTTTTGAAGGCGCCGTGAAACGCGGCCCCAACCCTACCGATACTTACTACGATGAAGTTGACATATCTGCATTTCTGAAGAAAGGAAACAATTCTATCGCTGTTTTGCTGTGGTACTTCGGCAAAGAGGGGTTCTCTTATCAACCCAGCAGTAAGGCCGGATTATATATCACAAGCCTCTCTGATGCGTTTCAACTAAGCACCAACAAGCAATGGAAGGCTACTCTGCACTATGGATATTACACTCCAAAAGGCATCCAACCCAATTTCCGTCTATCAGAGTCGAATATCGGCTACGATGCCCGTGCTTTTTCTGAGGCTTGGATCACACAGCCTGTGAATGAACTTCCGGCTCCATTTTCACCGGCCGTAGAAGTTGGCGTTGAAGGTGATGCGCCTTGGAATAAACTCCATCATCGCATCATTCCTCAATGGAAAGACTATGGCAAAAAGGAATATGTGAGCACCCAATGGCACAAAGGTGCTGACGTTGACACCTTGGTCTGCAAACTGCCTTACAACATGCAGTTCACCCCATACATAGAGATGGATGCGCCAGAAGGCAAAACCATCACTATGCTTACCGACAATTACAAAGGTGGCGGGGTGTATAATCTCCGTGCAGAATACATCACCAAAAGCGGTAAGCAGGCTTACGAAAGCCTCGGATGGATCAACGGCCACCTGATGTATTATCTGATTCCAAGAGGTGTAACAGTGAGCAACGTGCAATATCGCGAGACAAGCTACGATACCGACTTTGCAGGTTCGTTTAGCTGCAACGACGGCTTCTACAACAAACTTTGGGAAAAGGCACAACGCACCTTGATGGTGACAATGCGCGACACCTATATGGATTGTCCCGACCGCGAACGTGCTCAATGGTGGGGCGACGAAGTCGTCGAGTCTGGCGAATCGTTCTACGCCCTTTGCCCGAAATCGCACCTGCTCATGAAGAAGGGTATGTATGAATTGATGGGTTGGCAACACAAAGATGGCGTTATCTTCTCGCCTATTCCATCTTCCAACTACCACACCGAACTCCCTGGACAAATGCTGGCAAGCGTAGGTTACTATGGTTTTTGGAACTACTATCTAAACACTGGCGACCTTACCACCATCAGCGACCTCTACGACGCAGTGCAACGCTACTTGCACGTATGGCAATACAATGCCAATGGCACAATCAAGTTTCGCAGCGGCGACTGGACTTGGGGCGACTGGGGCACAAACATCGACGTCGAAGGTCTGTTTAATGCGTGGTATTATTTAGCCCTCAAAGGCTCAATGAACATGGCAGAAGTGCTGGGCAAAAACGGCGATGCGGCTAAACTGCGCAACGAGATGCAATTGCTAAAAGAAGCTTTCAACAAAGCATTCTGGAAAGGCAATGCCTATCGTGCCAGCACTTCAATACCTGATCCCGACGACCGACTTCAAGCTTTGGCTGTAGTGAGCGGATTGGCCGATGAAGCAAAATATGAAACAATCCGCGAGCTATTCAAGCAATATGAATACGCAAGCCCATATATGGAGAAATATGTTTTGGAGGCTTTGTTCAAAATGAACCATCCCGATGAAGCATTGGCGCGTATGAAAAAGAGGTTCGGCCCTATGGTCAATCACCCCGACTTAACCACCCTATTCGAAGGTTGGGGAATCGGCGCCGAAGGTTTTGGCGGTGGTACTTACAATCACGCATGGAGCGGCGGCGGACTTACGCTATTATCTCAATATGTCTGTGGCATATCGCCCGTCAAGCCGGGCTTTAAGGAGTTTAGCGTTTCTCCTCAAATGGGCAATCTCACCCACGCGCAAACCAGCCTTCTGTCGGTCAACGGAAGAATTTCGATATCAATCGATAAGACTGTAGGTGAAACACAGATTGTGCTTAACGTTCCTGCTGGCACAAAAGCGCATTTTGCATTAGATGCCGAAACAAACTTTGTGAAAATAAACAACCGAGTTGTTTATCGAAACGATAAATTCCAATCAAATAAGTACTGTCAACTATCCAGCGATAAAAAGGCACTACTCATTTCGTCAGGAAAATGGAAAATAGTTTTTTCTCACAAATGAATAAAAGCTTCCATTTAGTTTTATTCTGTTCACCCAAAGTTTTGTCACGAAACCGTGAGTGATTATATAGTTGTTGTTTTTTATACCAAATTCTGGCATTAGGGCTTGAATGAAAATTTTTCAAATTTACGCCTAATGACTGATTTGGGGTTAGGCTTTGAGAGAAACTGGAGGCTGTGTCAATACCTTGGCACAGTCTCTTATTTTTACCCCATCGCTGGTTAGGGACATTCAGTAAATAGTATAAAATTAGCCAACTAATTCATAGACAAAATGTTGCGAATTAGTTGGCTTTTTTGTATCTTTAGGTATTCCCCCGAAAATGAGGTTTGACGGCCGAAACGGGGGAAATTCTCCAACTAAGATATGGCTAAGATACAAAATATTTCGGAAATTCACCCAACTTTGGG
>ERZ780141.388-NODE-388-length-34115-cov-12.908720_pt1 | contig 34115 bp, 34 predicted proteins | sample MGYA00433080_ERZ780141 | MGnify/ENA primary metagenome ERZ780141 (study PRJEB29588, sample SAMEA2154047) | human gut metagenome | biome: human gut; feature: human-associated habitat; material: faeces | place: Denmark | collected 2008/2010 ... | reverse complement strand
TAGCACAGATTCAGATGCCATATATGATACATTTCCTCAGATTGGATATGCGTCCTTTGCTTAGTAATGTAACCTGCCCTGTTCTTGCTCTCAATGGAACAAAAGATGTCCAGGTGGAGCATGAAAGCAACCTGTCGGCTCTCCGTAATACTCTGCCGTCAAACTCAAAGAACCTGATTGAAAGCGTTGATGGAGTAAATCACCTTTTCCAGCACTGCAAGACAGGAGCAGTGACTGAATATCGAGATATAGAAGAGACCATATCACCGGCAGTGCTTGAAACAATTATCAATTGGATTTCACGCAGCATTTAATCTTAAACCGACAAATCGGAATTTGTACTACCTATTGTCAAACAGTATGGAGGATTTTATACTCAGAGAAATAGACCGGCTGGGCGAGATGCTACTGATTATCGCTCGGAAACTTGGCCTGCAGGAGGACGTTATGCCGGATTATTCCCTGTTAGATGTCAAGGATGAATTCGATAAAGCGGTCTTCCCAATTAATCTGGATGCTTTACTTGAACAGGAGAATCCAGTCTGGTATCTTGTGGAAACTGAGAAGATTTCAGACTACGGTCTAGAGACATTTATTGAGATTCTATTTCATTCCGACCTCGACGAAGACAGGAAGGCGGCAATCTTACACGATGCTCTTGCATATCTGGACGGTAAGGGATTTTTCTCTTTCAAGCTTCATGCTCTGAGCAACAGTTGAATTCGAATTTATCTAACAGCCCTGACATATTTCAGCTGACGCCCCCATAGAAAGCGGTCAAGCTCGTCTTCCTACGCTATGCTCCGTAAGACCAGTTTGGTTTCAGCCCCTACGCCACTATCGCGGCTCCGGGACTTTCACTCTATAGACTCCGCGCAGAAAGACTCCATGCCTTCCCTTCAGGAAGTTGCGCAGACTATAGTGTATGCGCTCCGATGATACACCCGGGAAGACAGTGGCCATTGACGAAAGATCGGCACTGTCCACAGACTTTCCTCTTCGGGCAGAGCGGTATCATCCTCTGATGCTGTCTTATGAGTGGCTTAGCCGCCGTTGCTCCCACACGCCCAGCCAATTCCGTCCTCGGTGGCTCCGCCACCTCGTCCGCACCGACTTTCCCCAGCAGCTGCGCTGCGGCAGACTCAAAAGGACTATCTTATATCAAAGTTGTATGGTTATTGCATGAAAGGTACAATAGTCATATTAATTGCAACAATTAATGGTTGACCAAATTTATCAAATTTAGGGACAAATATGAAACGCATATATATTGCAATAATGGCTTTGACAGGCATCATTCTATCTGGATGCAATAAAGAAACCCCGGCAGATAAGGTTGAAACAATACTGATGTACGTGTCCTCTGAAACCGGCAATTACCAGCCTTGGGGAAGTGAGACTTCCTTTGAGTGTATGCTCGTCAAGGAAGAAGGTGAATCCGAATTCCATCCACTACCCTATGGCGACATCGAAGGATTTGAATATCAGCAAGGCTACGAATATGAGTTGAAAGTACAGAAAACGACACTTGCAAATCCACCAGCAGACGCATCCAACATTGCCTATAAACTTCTGGAAATCATAAGCGACATTCCAAAAGCTGATCCAAGACCTCAGGAGTTACCCGAAGAAGCCAAGTTCAAACTCCAGATGGCACAACTTTTACCATTTATGAATCTGGACACTCAGCTTCCAGCTCCATTTGATTACCTGTTGTTCCGGATAACCGACAATAATGACGATTATTCATTTCCTTCACAACCTGAATATCTGAAATACTACGATTTGATAGAAATGTCATCCCCGGGGCTTCCGGACACGTTCACGGTTTATAAAGACGAAGGCACAAGTTCCAGTTTCACATCACAATGGGGCTCGTATTTCTGGGAAATAACAGATTTTCCTCTATTTCTCAAAGGTTATAAGGACGGGGAGCTCATATACGAATATTCCATTACCCAGGTGATGCGCCAGCGCGATTTCATCGGAATTGACTGGAAGAATGGGGACATAACCATTTCAAATCCCACCACCAATTGCATCTTCAACATCCTTGACAAGCGTTATGAATTTCTCCTGACTGATACTCAAATAGTCAATGATACTCCATATATCAAGATTATGCTGCGCAACTCGGCATCACTTTCAGATGCAGATTATCTCAAAGGGCAGGAAAGCGGATTGAAATGGCTGTTGAATAAGTATTTGGGTAATAAAACTTCATCCTCTGCATCTTCATTCAAAACGCTCCCGGAAGGTGCTGAAATTGTTGAAACTTATGAGAATAATACGACTCGAGCAGCACTTGTCCATAAGCCAGAGGACGAGATGAACGAAGAACGTTTCTATGTCATTGCAGAAGCAAAATAATTATAGAGGTTAATCTCGTCTTCCCTTCTAGAATTTGCGCAGACTCTCGTGTCTGCGTTCCGAAGAAACGCCCGGAAAGACAGTGACCATTGCCGCTAGCGCGTCAACGTCCACAGACTTTCCCAATGGGCAGATAGGAACCGGAAGATTGTCATTCCGCTGCCACGTCTGCTCGCTGAAACAGTCCACCGGACTGTTTCTGAATCGGGAAATAGAGGATTGGGAGATGTTTCACCGTGGATGTGCGCAAGGACACACGCGATGAAACACTACCGAACATCAAGGGCTTCAACTATTCGGAGGAGACCATCTGAAACATCTTTACGGTCAGAGGTCGTGAGTCTTCTGGCCGGAATTCTTATTCGTTCACCAGCAATTTATAGCCTTCGCCTCTAACGTTCACGATGCGGATGCGTGGGTCGGGTTCGAGACGGCGGCGGAGTTTGGAGATGAATACCTGAAGGCTGCGGGAGTTGAAGAAGTCGTCGTCGCCCCAGATTTCCAGAAGGAGAGGTCTTGTGTAGAGGGTCTCTCCTTTGCTTGCACAAAGAAGTTCGAGGATCTTTGCTTCGCGTGGCGAGAGTTCTTCAGATGTGCCGGCATGATCGAGACGGAGTGTGTCCGGATGGAATGTGAATTCACCGATCCTGTATGTCTGAGGAGCAGGAGCGGTCTGGACCTGCCTTCTTCCTGCCAATGAGCGCAGCCTGACAATCAGTTCCATCATCCCGAACGGTTTCTTGAGATAGTCGTTCGCTCCGAGTTCAAAGCCTTCCACGACATCATCTATGGCAGATCTTGCTGTCAGGAAGAGGACAGGAGTCTGCTGGTCGGTCTGCCTTATCTGCCTTACCATAGTGAATCCGTCCATCTTGGGCATCATCACATCGGCGACCAGGACATCAGGCTTTTCCGCATAGAACATACGCAGTCCTTCCTCACCATCCATTGCGGTGCGGACATTGAAGCCCTGGCTGGTCAGGGTATTGCGGATGATCAGGACGAGGTCGGGCTCGTCTTCTACAAGGAGTATGTTGATGGTGTCGTTCATAATGTCAATGTGAATGAAGTGCCTTTGCCCGGCTCGCTTTCCACGCTGATGTTCCAGCCGTGCTTTTCTACGATGCTATGGACATAATACAGTCCGAGGCCGTAACCCTTCACATCGTGAAGATTGCCGGTGTGGGCCCGGTAGAACTTCTCGAATATATGCTTCAGGTCCGATTGTGACATCCCTATACCGTTGTCGCTGACGGTCAGTCTGTCTTCCTCGGCAGCAATGTGTATTGCGACCTTTTCGCCGGAATATTTCACGGCATTGTCTATCAGGTTGTTCAGGATGTTGCTCAGATGCATCCTGTCCGCATTGACGGTGAAATCAGAAGGAATATCAACAGTGAATGTCACATCCTTTTCCGCTTTCATCCTGTGCTTTTCTACAATATCATCGACCAATGCAGCAAGATCGATGTCTTCACGGTGAAGAACCAAGCCTTTCCTGCGTTCCATACTCATAGACAGGATCTGCTCGACAAGTCCGCTCAGATGCTCCAGCTGGCTCTGCGATATCTCGAGATATTTCCTTCGCTGCTCCGGAGAGTCTTCATCAGGAAAGTTCAGCAGGGCATCATTGGCTGCATAGGCGACAGATATCGGGGTCTTGAGTTCATGGGTCATATTGTTGGTGAAGTCAGACTTCATGTCATCGAGAGACTTCTGAGTGCGGATGACGTGTATCAGATACAGGAAGACTGCGATAAGGACGATAAGAATCAGCATAGAGGCGACAAGGATTCCAGTCATCTGCTTCAGGACAGCCTTTCCTACAGGCTCAATCCACAGTCTGTACATTGCCGTTTCCTGAACATCGAAGACGTATTCAAATGAAATAGCATCATCACTTGGCACATATCCATCCGTGCAAAGCGAAGCAAGTACTTTTGGTTCTCCTTTCTCCACAACTGTGACATTGAGATTCACAAGAGAGTCAGCGAAAGTAATCAGTTCTATCTTATGTTGGCCGTCCAGTCCGGCCTCCTTCAAAGACACTGTCAGCAGCGAATCAAGAAGCCCAAAGTTCAGATTACCGTCTATCGCATCTATTCCGCTGTGCATTCCTCGGATCATCTGAACGGACATGTTATCCAGAGATTCGAACATACTTTCCTGTTCTGATCTCTCCGGCTTCGGAGGGAGGCTGTCGGTCTGGACCACACTGCTGGTTGTCTGGCTGACCCTCTTTGTCACTCCGGTCATATGGCCGTTTATCTGTCTGCCCAAGGTGTCCTGTTCATATTGCGTCGTGTTGATCTGTGACACAAGTGTACCTCCAGATCCATATCCGGCAGCGACCGTGATGTCTCCGGCAAACCCGATTCCTGACTTTTCATCGCGGACTCTCTGCAGACGAGCCATCATTTCGCTGAAGTCGCTGGTCCTGAGTGCTGTTCTGACAGCATTCTCGGTCGTTGTAACCTCGCTGCGATACATTCTTACCAGCCACCAGCTCTGATATGTAAACAGGCAGGCCATGACTACGATGACCGCAACTGCTATATGTTTCAGTTTGTGCTTCATATCTGCAAAGTTATTCAAATATCCATTGTATTCGCAGACGTTAACACTATTTAACACTGTTTAACATTGGATAACATATTTTGACGAATGTGTTTGAGAACTTTGCGGAAACAAAAAGACACTGAAGTATGAAACGGACATTATTCATCATTGTATTTACAGCCATGTGCTTCAATGCTGGGGCTCAATCCAAGGACGAGAAGCTTGACAGCCTCTATTATTCGTTGCCGGAAGCGATGGTGACAGGTGAGAAGCCGATTGTAAAGGCTGACAAGGGAAAGCTCATCTATGATCTGCCACATATCATCAAGGATCTTCCTGTCGACAATGTATTTGATGCTATCAAGGAACTGCCGGGAGTGACCGAAAAGGACGGTTCATTCACTCTCGCCGGAAGAGGTGTGAAGGTCGTGCTCGACGGCAAGGTGACGAATATGTCTTCCGAGCAGCTGAATACTCTTCTGAAGAGTATTCCGGCTTCAAACATTGCCAATGCAGAAGTGATGTACAGTGCTCCTGCCAAGTATCATGTGCGTGGGGCGATGATCAACATAACACTAAAAAAGGCGGACGACAGCATAGCGCCGGTAGAGGGTGAAGTCGGGGGCAAATGGCAGTATGACAACAGGCACTCATTTCAAGAAAGAGCCAGTTTGATTGTCAATAAGGGAAAGTTCTCCGGAGATATTCTGTATTCGCATACACACGGAAAGAGTTTCAGTGAGACGGGAAGCGAGGCTCATCACAGTCTGAATGACGGCACTGTCCACGAGATCATTGATACCTCCACTTCTGAAAGCCAGAGTCATCGTCACAACTGGAGGGTCGGAGCAGATTATAATTTCGGCCAGAAGCACAGCCTTAGCGGAGTATATACCGGATCGTACGCAAAAGGAACCGGAGTATATACGACTACAGGTTTCCATAATGCCGTAAACAATGCGCTTTCAGTCAATCAGATGCATAACGGACGAATAGACTACAATGCGCCGTTCGGTCTGTCTGCAGGGGTGGAATTCACATCATACAAGGCCCCGATCATTCAGGCTCTGAACAATCCTGACGGAAGCAATATACTTACTGCAAACGACAATCAGCACATCACAAGATGGAAGGCATTTGTGTCGCAGGAACACAATACAAAGAACGGCTGGGGCATAAACTACGGAGTCAATTTCAATATGGCAAAGGATGACAGCTGGCAGAAATATACCGGAACCGGAGAACTGCCGGGAGATATGTCGGCCGTGCAGAGAGAGAACATATTGAACATCTATGCGGGATTCAACAAGAGTTTCGGTGAGAAACTGATGATGGATGTGTCCCTCGCGGGAGAAAGATACGAGAGTGAGGTATGGAAGAAGTGGGATATCTATCCCAATGCAGTCCTGGTCTATACACCAAATAAGGATAACCTCTTTCAGCTATATGTCAACGGCAACAGAGATTACCCGGAATACTGGGCTGTAAAGAGTGCTACAAACATCAGTTCGGGAGGTTATTCAGAAATCATCGGAAATCCCGATCTTTCTCCTGCAAGTTCCTGGTTCGCTCAGTTCATATATTTCTTCAAGAACAAATATATGCTCGCTGCCTGGTTCGGTCATACTGACGACTATTTCGTACAGACACAATATCTCGACCCAAACCGTCTGAAAAGCATATTCAAATGGGTAAACTTCGACTATCAGCAGACAGCAGGACTGCAGCTTGCCATACCTTTCAAGGCAGGACAGTGGCTGGACTCAAGACTTACTGTCACCGGTCAGTACCAGCACGAGAAGGATTCGGACTTCTATGATATGTCCTTTGACAGGCACAAGGTATATCTTTATGTTATACTGAATAACAATTTCACGATTTCACGCAAGCCGCACCTGATAATGAATGTGAACGGAAGTTATAATACTGCTGCGATTCAGGGACTGTACGATCTGCCGCAAAGCGGAAATCTGGATATGTCACTTACCTGGCGTTTCCTCAAGGAAAAGGCAAATCTTACTGTGGGCTGCTATGATGTTCTGGAGACTAAGGGAATCTCCCCTTATATGAACTGTGGCAAGCAGATAGTCTATAATCATTATACATCATACAGGGAATTCAAACTGACTTTCTCGTACCGCTTCGGAGCATACAAGGATAAGGAGAGGAAAGAGGTCGATACGAGCCGGTTCAGGTAAAATGAGCCTTCTGGCCGGAGTTACAATACATATAATACTGTGAGAAAATAACGATTAAACAAAAACTATATCAACTCTGAAATTGTAATAATGCAATACGAAAATGCGTTCGTGCTGGGCGAACACCGACAAAGGCCGCCGGATCGAATCCGACGGCCTTCTTTATTACACATTATTTTCAATTCCAATCTACTCGATGCTTTTCACGCAGCGGACGGAAAAGCCATGATAACTGGCTCCAGAAATTGTTCTTACCACTGCTTCATTTTCATTCTTCTTATATGATGTATTTTCTCCTGTGATATTATCAGCAGTAAAATCCATATACGAATAATTTCGGTAGCTATAGTGTTCATCTTCAGTAGTATCTGAGGCCCAATATTGTCCTCTTGCATTATCTGAATCATAGCGGTTCAATGCCGCATTATTCATATTCTTGAAATACTCTTCAGTATCAGTATTTGAGCAGCTAAGGCATCCCGCAACACAGAATTCAAGTGCTGCACCTGTCTGGGGATCCCATAAATCCCACACAGCCGCCTTTCCGGATGAGGTCTTGCCTTCAAAACTTGCCACCCCGTGCAACTTGTCCTTCAAACCAACCGTTGAATGGCATCCATAAGAAGAAATCAATTTTGAAAGTGCTTCCCACTCTGCCGTTGTTGGGACACGCCATCCTTCCGGGCAAGGATTGCCCATTCCAAGATATGGCTTATCATCGGTTTTAGACCAGTTGAAATCAACGGTCGGATCCTGACCTGTTTCAGGATCATCGTATTTGAACCAGTTATTACTTGCTGCATAATAAGTTTTATCATCAACTGCTTTTATCGCTCCGGTATCATCATACTCAGAATAAGCGAATTTGGTGGTATTGTCCTCACAATAAGGATATTGCCCTGCACGGCGGCCCCACTGATAGTATTCGCCGAACGGATGTTCAAGGTTGAATCCGAGGTTGCAAGGATACCACAGAAGCCCGGCCATTTCCACAGGGTCTCCTGTCCAGTCTCCTATGACAACCTGACCGTCACCGGCATTCTGGCTCACTTGAAGCGCAGAAGAAACGAAAGGTCCATAAGTACCATAGCCATTGATATTTACTGTGACGCTTCCCTCGTTCTTTGTCGTACGAGAGTGATTTTCCTTATGCACGGCGATACATTTCATCACGTTCCATCCGCGGGAATCCACTTGCTTGTAGTCCCATTCATTATAGAGGCTCAGCAGATTCGGATAAGCACTGTAATCAAAGTTCAGATCAGTTCCCGCATTGGTACGGACATAGAACTCCGTCACACCTGCTGTCCTCGGAAGCTCAAGTTTGTCAACCTTTTCACCGTCAGGAGTCATCGAAATCTCATAAGTATAGTCGGAATATGAGGCGGAAGCCATCGAAATCGTCAAAGAAGACAGTTTGTTCTTCTCGAATTTTATCCCTTCAGAACGGGCAAGGATCTGCCTTGACACACAACCGGTTTCATTATACAGACTTATTGTAAGAGGCTGTCCCTCAAGGATTTCAAATGGCTTTGTACAGAACCAAAGATCGAAAGTACCGTCGACCACCTGCCCAAGCTCTGCAGCTGCCTTGACCTTTCCACCTTCGGAAGAAGTATAGTTCAATACCACATAATTATAATTGCTCTTGTCATCCCCTCCGAATTCCTTTCCAAGCACATTGATATAGTAGATTCCGGCCATTGTACAACCCTCGGGCGCAGTAATAACGGCCTTGGTGATATTTGTCATTTGGGATGGAATGTTGGTAAGAGTGATTTTTCCGTGGGTTACCAGACGCTCGAAAATCATAGGGATTTCCATACCTGAAGTCACCTCGGTGTACTCCTGCTGCGAGATTCCAAGCATAACGTCAGCTCTTGGATCATAGCTGATGGCTGTAGGGAATTGCCCGGAGCCGTCCGGATAGGTTCCGACAAAAATCAGCCAGTCCCAGATGCTTACATTACCAAGACTACTGGAAGCAGAAGCTGGATAGACTGAATGGAAACGGTATTTTCCCTCTCCCGTCGGGAAGGTGATACCATTTTCAGCATTTTCTGTCAACGAAAACTTCGCAGTCTTTCCGCCATTGGACACCACAGCCTCGTTTGATTGCAGGATGCCTCCCAAAGCGCGTTTTGGAACCAGGACATTCTCGTCATACCTTTCCCCTTCAGTCTCTGCACTGTTGGACATTGCCACCATCATATATTCTCCGCTCTGGCTCCAGAGGATGGAATTCGAGACAGGATCATAATAGGTCTTGACATCCGCCTGTCTATCAGGTTTCTCACCCGTAAAGTACAATGTCATTCTTTCTCCGGTAGCTTCCTGGTCCGGGACAAGGGTCATCTCGCAGGCAATTGACATCAACAATGCCGCGAGCATTAATATCTCTTTTTTCATACTATCAAAAATTTTTACATTTTAAGTTTCATGAGTTTAAAAATTATTAAACGGTTCCAGAATATCCTGTAATCACCGCAGAATCAATATGACCCATTGTCGATTGATCCATAGCCATTGTTGGCACTGTCAAGGTCACCGCCAATGAAGCCACCTTCATCGACTGTAAATCCGAAAGAACTTCCGCAAAGTACGCTTGCAGGAATAATGTCGACTTGCAAGATTTGCGGTGTTGTGTAATGTCTTGTTTCTGTCATGTATTTCATGGTATAATTGTTTTATATTTCCAGCTTCGAAGATAAAAAGAAAATGATGTCCCTTATTTTGATTAAAGAACATCATCTTTTGTTTTAGGAACACTATCCCGCTGGGGGATGGCTTTCAGGCATTCCTGAACTGCACAGGAGTGCATCCCACAGTCTTTTTGAACAGGGTACTGAAATAGGCATTGTCGCTGAATCCGCATCTCTGGGCAACCTCCCATACAGGAAGCGAAGTCCCGCGAAGCAGTTCCTTGGCCTTTGAAATCCTGATGGCGAGGATGAAATCAGTGGTGGTGCATCCGGCCAGGGCCTTGACTTTCCTGTTAAGATGGGCTCTGGATATGCACATTCTGGATGCAATCAGTTCATAGTCCACATTACCTTCAGTAATGACTTCAAGTGCAATATCAGTCAGACGGTGCAGGAATTCATTACCAGAATCCGGCCCGGCTGCAGGCTTGTCGTCCTCATGGATTTCCTTCGTCTGGTTTTCCAACTCTGTAATACGCGCCATCGCTCTTTCCAAAGACAGCCTTGCATGCCTCATCCTCAAGAATATGATGCACAAAAGCCCTGACATAATCAGGAGCAAAGCGATTCCCATAACAATCAGCCTGCGGCGTATCATTCTTCCATGATCCATTTCTTCCAGAAGACGGTCATTGCCGTAGATGGCATGATACTCATTCAGTCCCCGCTTCATCTCGCTGTTGTAGAGGCTGTCACGAATCTGCGTATATTTCATTATATGGTTTGCAGCAAGGGAAGGATCAGCAGGCATCAAAGCCCGTCCAAGGCCGTAATGTGAATGGCTCATATTGTAGGCGTCTCCCCTGGACTCAAACACTTTAAGAGACTTTTCAAAATAGCAGGCTGCCGAAGCAGAATCACCCTTCTCGAGCATGATGTCACCCATCTGGTTCCCGGCAATGGCCCATGACTGGAGGTTGCCGCATTGCTCAAGAACCGGTATTGCCTCCCTGAGACACTTCTCGGCCTCCTCGAGCCGGCCAAGTGAATTTGACGCCGCCGCCATCTGCACAAGCCTCACTGCAGCCTTGTCCGGACTGCCAAGCTGCATGCTGACATCGTAGCCTCGCCTTGCGTATTCCAGGCTTTCCTCATCCCGGCCCATTGCATGGTATATTTCTGATGCCATGCCAAGCCTGACGGAAAGCTTGACCGAATCGTGCTGCTCCTCGCAAATTTTGATAGCCTCAAGGACATACTTTTCACCTTCTTCCGGCTGGCGGGATGCAAGACTGATTCCTGCAATCGTATTCAGGGCATAACTCATCCTCTCCCTATCGGCAAGCTCCCGTGCGATGGAAAGGGACATTTTTGAATATTCGAGTGCATTGACAAAGTCGGACAGGCGGAAATAGACTATCGAGACAAGGTTGGAGCAATCCGCCTTCAGGACTGGAGACGTGACCTTTGAAGAAAGCAATTCCATGGACTTCAGTGCATAGTCAAGAGAGGTAGCATAGTTCTGGGAATCATAATACCATTCCCCGGCCCAATACCAGGTCAAGGCATGTACACTGTCAACAGGGCACCTGTCCGGGATAATGATTTTCCCATCAGTAAATCCCTCACGGTCAAGAAAATCCATGAATTCCTGTGCCGCAGGCACGAGCCTCCCGCGATCTCTCATCGGACGTACGATGCTCATCAGCGAATCCACATACGCATCCTTCCCCTCATCCGCAAGCACAGGCTGTCCCGCTGCTAAAAAAAACACTAAAGCTATTATCTTGAGTCCAACATCAGTTTTCATAATCCGGCAGGAAAAATTACTTCCCATCATGCAAATATATTACTTTTTGCATATTTCGTTTCAAGGAATATTATATAATTATGCCACCTCTTTTTGAATTATCGGAAGATTCAGATACTGAACCATTGGAATAATACCAGGCAGATATATGAGGGAACTTTTGTGCAGGATGCGGGAAGAGATTCAGAGATATGAAGGAACAGAATTAAGTGGATGGCCTTACCTATGTTCGTTCACTTTCCCCAGTCAGCATCCTCAGCAATCATAGATTACTGAGAGCATAAAGCTGAATGATCTCTACATGTCGTTCGGCATCGTCTGCCGTCTTGTCATAGTAGTACAATTCTCCGAAATTCGTATCAAAAATACAAAATATCCTCCTAAAATACCGACCAAAGGCCGAAATTCGCACCAAAACCACAAGCAAAGACGCCAGAATCCGTATCGAAATCAAAAATGGCAATGCTCCCGCACACGTTCCGGCCATTAGTCTCCACGACGGCCAAGGCCGGTGTACGCATAATTCCATAAGAGATGATCTTCTCAATGTCGGTTACTTCTTCTACACTTGCGTTGATTCCCATTGCCTTTACGGCGTATTCCGCGTTTCTTGTCAGGGTCGCACACTTGCTGCAACAGCCTGTTCCCAATACTTTAATTTCCATTTCGAAAATAGAACCGCATAATCTATTGATAATCAATTAATTATATGTGCACCCGATGTACAGCCTTCTGCAATTAAGCAGAGGGCTTTTTTATTGATAATCATATGCTTATAAATATACGAGAATTCCAATTATTGTCATACCTTGGTCACCAGTTGTACACCTTTTTGGACGTATGTTACATCGAGGGTGAATTTGTGGACATTGTGTGACACCGTGATACAGCTTATCAAGATTGAAAGGATTGTTAAGATTCGTTTCATGTTAGCTCACTTTTTCTTTTTCTCGTTCCAAACTTGGAATAACAGCAAGACTGTAGCGAATACAATCCCGCTTACCAGATAGCCTACAACATACTTTGCAGATACCATCTCTGCAAGGGTCACCCCAGTAATCAAGTCGTAGATGATTTCAAGGATTGTCCAGATGATGAATGCGAGAACTATAAATGCTGCGCTTTCTTTTGTAAATATTTTCATAACTATTAAATTATTCCCCCTATTTGTAATATTCAACAGCAATTATCAAGTCAATGACCTGAATATAATTCTTAGTGCCGGAAGATATCTTGTTGGCCTTCAGCATTGAATCATACACCGCAGATTGAATCTTGCCTAGAATCTTGTTATAATTTGATTTCCAGAAGTTCTGCTGATCGATCAGCTGCTGTATGATTTCAGGCTTGATCGAACTGATATAAGTCTTATATTCATCAGCGCTTAATACATTTGAAGCGTTAGAAAGCACATATGGAAGCAGAGAATAGTATCCGCTGTATCTCACGGCAGGAATATCGGATCTTCGGCATATTTCATATGCCCAGAAGTTAGCTTCATCTTCATTGCTTACTCCAAGCAGATGCGAAAGTTCGTGTGCATAACTGTACGGTCGCTGAGCAGGAAGCAGGTCTGCATTTATATGTGTTTCACAGAAAAACGGACCTATGTACCCACCGACTCCTACAGAAGTATACAGTCTGTTGAACAAAAGCTGTTTCGGGTGTTGCCAATTCTTCGGCTCACATAGTCCAAAACTATCGGGAACGGATGTATATATGGACTTTATATCGTCCTCGAATGCTGGCAGATCGACAGAGTCCTGAGTATATGCATAATTCAAACTGTCAGCATAGTCAGATAGAAACTTATTGAAGACCTTTTCGTCAAATGGCTGGCGTTCGATATTGCCTCTTGAATATATGCTCTCCCTGAAGTAGTTCATGCCCCATCCCATATAAAGCCAGATGAATATCCATGCAATCAGTTCCGCTTCTCTCAATGCAATCTTCCATACCTTGTCCTTATTCCGTATACCCTTGGCTAAGAGGCATATTATCAGTCCGATGGCACAAACTGCCAGAACCTCAGTCATTGAAAAAGGAATCCAGGATACCAGGAATGATAGTCCTGCAGATATAATAGGATAGAGGTTCGCTGCATACCATTCGCCGACAGATACATTTACCCTTGCTGCAATAATGAATGCAACGAGAGTAACTAGAACTATATGTCTGGCCTTATGCATTTTTCACAATGAGTACTATACAAATCCGAATTTACCTTATAGAATCTTCGTAAGACTGTCAGCCAGGGCCATAAGCCTTAGTGACCTGCATATCCAGTAATCCTTTTCGATGAATATGTCCCTGATGCCAAGTCCACCATCGTCGATGCCTCTTGATGCAGCCTGTATCGCATCAGCGAAGAGTTCTTTATTTTCATGCAGTCTCATATAATGTTCCAGTTTCTTTTCGTAGGCAAGACAGATTCCGATATCGGTTGTTTATAGTTTGTGGTGCCATTCAAGGATTTCCTCACCTGTGACATGATATCTGCATCTGCCGCGTTGTGTTCAAGGATAGCTCCAAGTATCGCACGTACATACGGTGTATACCCGATGGAAAGCGATACGAGATTCTTCTGTTCAGAAGGAGAGAGACCTCCAATGATTCTTCCGATCTGAGAAACAGCCTCATCAGGAGTAGTCGCAGGTATCTCTCGTATAAGCTTGATGGCATCAAGGATGCGCAGGAGTGGAATGTTTTCCTCAGTAACCGGATTTGACTGGACGAGGAAGGAAATGACTGTTCTGCCTCTCTTGACTGGCCTGCGATATTTTGACGTACCAATCAGAAGGGACGATGTGATCTGCGTGGTCAGTCCCATGGCTGAGAATGCTGAAGTGCCTGTAATGTACCCGATGGTTTTACCACCTTCGACAAGAAAATCCTTTGCAATCTCGTTTTGCGATGGTCCTAGTGTACCGAATATGCTGTTTCTAGGCTTGTAATACTTTCCTTTGGAAACCTTCTCCAGTTCACCATTGCGGACCATTCTGCTCAGCGACATGACAAGTGCCTGCTGGTATTCCGGATCTATCCCGAAATCGGCAATTGTCAGGATCACTCCCTCGGGCGTGTTCCTGACCACTTCCTTTATCTTATCCGCTATTAACATGACTAATGATATCTCGATACAAAGATATTAAAAGTTATGTTATTTACGCAAAAAACATAACAAATTCAATCCATTTTGTCATTATTCAATCTCCTTTGCGATGTTCCAAATAGTTTTCCTTACCCATATGGGGCGCAACCTTGAAATCCTGTTCAAACGTATCTATTGGCAGGTTCTTCTGCAAAAGGCCATTGATAACCGTACGATGATGATCTGTCACCCTGCTTTCGCCGGTTGATTTCATCGCCTGGATCAGGATGGCCAGGAACTCGCTCTTTTGTATCTGCTGCTCTATGTCAACGGCGTCTGGAGTATTGTCACCGTCGGCTATCTTACCGGTGATGATGTACGCATGCGTTGGGAGATACAGAAACTCAAGTCTATTCAGGTCGCAAACATCGACCTCGAATTCTATAAGGCACAGCGCAGCAAGTTCACCACTGAAGAGTGGATTGGTAGTGGTGATGTCACCCCTTACCTCGTTTGAGAGGTATATCCTTCTCATCGTCAGGAACTTCCGTAGAAAAGAAACCTTCATCAAGTTCGACCATACCGCAGACCTCATATTCAGAATCCCTTTTACCCATTCCTTGTCCTTCTACCAACAATGCTGTGTACATCCGCAGCGAGGGCAGACAGAGACAAAAGTACAGACTGGATGTGGCGAATTGCTGCTCAAGCTCATTTTTAGGTAAAGAATAAATTATTCATTAAAACAAATGTACTAAATTTGCACCATGAAACAGAGATAGGATACATTGTGTATGTCACATGGATTATTGTCAGGTAAAAGGATTTGTTGGTTGGTGCTTTTTATGCTGGCTGATATTGCAGCCATACTGCTGAATGGCTGTAATGAGGCGGATAAGATATCCGGGGATGATGTCCCCGGATATTCACCCATTATAGTATCTGCTGACAATGACTCTCCATCCACGAGGGGAATACCCCAAGGGATGTATGACAACTTCAAGGTGTTTGCAGCTTCAGAAAAGGGTGGAGCGCAGACAGTGGAGATGGATGGCTATGAGGTGACGTTCGGGAATGACGGCTGGTCGTATGTCAACGACACCCACCATCTCGTATATTGGAATCCGAATGCCGACAGCTATCTGTTTACGGCAGGAGCGCCTATCGATGCAGTCAAATCTATCAGTGACACTTCGATGAAATTAAGTCTTGAGAACAACACGACGGGTAGCGTGATGGCTGCAGAACCGCTGAAGATAATGAATGGCTCTGATTATTTCGGCAAAAGAGTCAACCTCCGTTTTGCTTATGCACATTGCAGGGTATGTGTGGCTTTCAAAAAGGAAGGTACTGAAGATATGACGATTTCAGACATCAAACTTACTCCCGATGCAGCCATCGCATCGAAAGCAACCCTTACATATTCCTATGACTGGAGCACAGACACACCAACAGACACACCAACAGCCACATCGCAGGTGAACACTACAGAAAAGAGTGCCGACGCTTTTAGTTTTGCCGACGTGACAATCTCCGCCGACAACACCACTGATGCCGTGCTCTCTGAGACACATTATTATTGTGTGCCCGATGCCTCCAACCCAAAAGGCTGGCAAGTGTCGATAACCTGCAACGGAGAAACAAAGCAGGCATCGTTCGTGAACAGTGAGACTTGGCAGAGTGGCAAGAACTACATCTACGTGTTCTCCATCTCAGAGAAAGGGCCAAAGCTCATCAAGGTCATTTCGCAAGACAACTTCTTCGACTGCAATGATATTGTATCAGGAGGCGAGTTCTCTGGCGACAACATGACCGAAAAGAACTAAGAAGAAAAAGAAGAACTAAGAAGATAAAAGGAGATAAATGAAGATAAAAGGAGATATAGGACGCATGTTTAAACCAGTCTTTGGCATTATCCTGTCAGCACTGTCATTGTTCTCTTCGTGCAATGAAGAGCAGATGGTGTCCGATTCCGTTAGGCGACTGAACATCACCTTCGCCGACGAGCAGACAAGAAGCTCATGGAATGACAACACAGACGCCGAAGGAGGCAAGGTAAGCTATATCTGGGAAAACAGCGACAATATGCTTACTGCCATAAAGCATGGCGACGAGTATGTGCCGTTCTATGAGACAATGTCTTCTGCTGCCGCCTATTATTCGAAAACAAAGTTTGAGACTGTAGATGAGGCTAAGTCGAAAATCAAACTGCAGACCGTCAGTGGAGTGAAATATGACTATAAGTCAGAAAACAACAAATATCTCTATCCCGTGGCTGCAGGCGACAATATGTATTTATGCCACCCGATAAATGACAAAACCACCACAGTCACAAGCAGTTCAGCAGCCGTGACTGTCGATATGTCCCTACCCTCGACATTCGCCTTCGACAAACTCTCCAACTACCTCAGCGCATTAAAAGACTATTCCTACGTATATACCTCCACCACCTTGAAGTCGGTGGATGACAATGCCGTTGTTGCCAATGTCTCGCATTTCAACTCCGCCTGTGCCATCATCCGCTTCAACATTACAAACAGCACAACATCCGACATCATCATCACAGGCATAAAGATGGCGTCTGATGACGGTTCGAAGATATATCCCGATAAGCTAAGATTTGCCGATGGCGCAATTGCAGAGCAGGCAGACAAGTCGGGATATTACAACAAACTCACCACCAGTATCGGCCAAGTGACGATACCGATGAACAACAGCGGCAGATTCTATAACCTCTGCTTTCCACTCGACGGCAATTTCAACGGTGTGCCGCTGAAGTTCACCATCGACACCAACTATCTGACATATCAACTCAATCTCAACTCAACAGCCATCACCAACAATAAGTTTGAGGCAGGAAAGATATATACCTTCAACTTCTCGCTTGAAGAGAAAGAGGTAAAACTCAACACTATAGAGATATCGCATTGCACCACATACAATATAGATAACACCGAGTCCATCGAGATAGTAGTCACTCCCCAGTTTACCTGGCATCAGACAGGCTATATTACTGCACAGATGGTGTTCGTCAACTTAGGCATGGAAATGGAGTACGAAGGCAAGAAGTACGATGTGCTCTGGGCTACCTGCAACCTCGGGGCCAAAGAAACCCTTGAAACAGGACACCTCTTATCCTGGGGAGAGGTGGCAAGAAAAAAGGAAACGCTCTACTCTCCCGACGGATATACCGGCACCGCCACTACAGATATAGCCAATACTGAGCATGATGCAGTGAAACACATGCTTGGCGAAGGTCACTGGTTTTGGATGACCCCGACAAAGGCAATGTGGAAAGATATAATTAAAAATTGTGAATGGACATGGTCAACAGTCAAGAAGGTGGACACTGGTACGGAGTCTGAGGAGAACCTCGACTTCGACGCTTCGGTATGGAAGGTGCAGAAGAAGGATTCAGAAGGCAAAGTGACAGGTCTCATCTATCTGCCCATCACGGGATATGCCGGTCTTGACGAGAGCACAAATACATATAAGAAGGTGGAAAAGGCAAGGTGCTGCTACTGGACATCCACGCCTGCTTCCGCAACTGCAGGAGGCGAAGAGAAGTCCTACGCCTTTTATACAAAATACGAGATTGACCCCAATAACCCGAGCACGGGACAAATGTCGCCCAAGGACAGTGCCATTCAGCCATGTCAGCGCTATAACGGGTTTGCCATAAGGCCAGTGTTGCTGCGGGAGATTATCAAATAAAAATGGTCAGGATTGCCTGTCGTCTTTTATGGAAAGGATTATGAAGTACATACTGAATATATTATTGGTAGCTATCGCATTTGCGGCATGCTCCACCGACAATCTCCTCGAAACGGAGAAGATGCCGATGGAGATAAGTGTTGATGTGGCTTCGTTTGCCGGAAAGACGCAGGATGTATCTACAAGAGCGTCGGTCAACAACGGCATCTACACCACATTTGCCGAGGGTGATGACCTCGGTGTGTTCGTGGTGGACAAAAGCGGAAACTTTGTGGCCAACAACCTCAGATATGTGGTGGCAAAGACCGGCAATGCCTATCCTGTAGATGGCTCTGGCAATGTTGTCATTTCTAATATATATTACAACGCTGAATGTAAGTATTTTGCCTATGCACCCTACGATGAGCAATACGATGGATGCAATTCGGTGGCAGAGATAAAGCAGAAATACACTTCTGTGTTCAACACCAAATATGCCGACCAGTCAACACCGGAGAAGTATTGCGCTGCCGACCTGCTGATATGCGACATTCCCGAATGGACAGCACCAAGGATGAGATTCTCCTTCACCCATGCCATGAGTCTGCTGCAGGTGTTCTATAATGGCGACTATTCCGACCTGACGATAGAGGCGCCAGTGGCACTTGGCAAGATGTACCTGCCCGAAGGCAAAAGCACCTATCGCTATGTCACCCTGCCGCAAAATGAACTGCAGATATACGGTACGGCCAAATCTAATCATACCGACGAGAGCGAAGCTCCTTCCTATTCCTTCTGGCAGACAAAGGTGGACATGAAGGAAAACAGTGCCATCCTCATCTCCATCTCCTCACAACCCACCGAATCCTATAAGACCGCAGGTGTGGATATGGGCTTCCCTTCGGGATGTATATGGGCGGCATATAACTTGGGGTCGGAGAGTGAAGCCGACCAGACGAAGCGAGGCGGAAAATGGTATGATGCCTACGGAAATGAGAAGGCCATATTGATGTCGGATAAACTGCATAAGAGTTTCGACCGTGGCGACTATTACTCCTGGGGCGAACTGGAGACAAAATATGAGCAACCGGCTGTCATCATCAATGGCGAAGGAAAGGTGACTGCCGTGGGCGATGCTCTGACCACAAACGCTGCGGGAGTGACCTCGTTTATAGCCGGTTCGGAAAAGGGTTATTACCCGGGAACATATATCGACAGAACCTATTCATATTCACCTATCGACGGTAATATCGCCGGTTCGGAATATGACGTGGTGAGAAACAAACTGTGGAAGGGCGAATGGCGAATACCCAACGAAAATGAGATTGACGAACTGATGCGCAACAGCGATATATCGGTACATGACTGGTATTACGAGGACAATGTGAGATATGCGCCATGGATAGCATATAAAAATACAGATGGAACATACAAAAACCTGCATCAGGATAACTCTGAGTTTTATGGCACTAACGCTGTAAGACCCTTCCGCTATCTTGTGGTCATCTATAAGTTTAAGAGCAAGATAAACGGTGAGGAGCTATATATCCCCGGAGGCACATGGTCTGACTGGAGCATTGATGAGTTGTCATGCCGTTCAAGAAATGCCATTGGCAACTACCACTCCACGACATCCTGGAGCGAGGACTACGGCGGCATGTATTACTTCGCCTCCTCAGCCTCCCACAGCGATATAGCCTGTGCAAGCTATATGGAAATGGAGGCAAACAGGACTATAGATGAGAATGGGTATATGGAACCTACCACTCCACGAATCAAGTCCTCGACGTATAAAGACCAAAATGACAAAACTGTCACCTTGATGGGATTGACCCAAAACGGTCACCGATATACGGGTATGTTAATCCGACCTGTGTATGGCGGAAAGAACTGGAACACCAATACGGAGACACGCAGCTCCATACGCATAACAGTAGAGTAATGATGAAGAAACTGATATATATAATAATAGGTCTTATACTCACAGCATGCAGTGACGACATATACACGTCGTCGGAGTCGTCGGCAGAAGGTCATGCCATGAGGTTTGAGGTGACTGTCATCGAAGAGCCGCAGACAAAGGGAGAGGTGATAGACGTTAATTCCAACGAAGTGACCCGCGACTTCAAGAAGGGCGACTCCTTCGGTCTTTTCATCATCGATGGTAGCGGGGCATTTGTGACACAGATAGACGGCAAGAATGCCAAGAACCTCAAGCTCACCACTCCCGACGGCAAGGCATGGAACCTGGAGTCGGACATCAAGGAGGTGGTGCATAAATTGGGATATAAATACGTGGCTTATTATCCTTATTCCGCAGGCTTCGACAACTGCGCAAGCACAGCCGACATACAAAACCTCCTGACTGCTCCCGCCTCTGACCAAAGCGCGCAGGCAGCCATCGACTGGATGTACACCGACCCCACCGATCCTCAGACGAATGCCGTGACAACCTTGATATTCAAGCACAAATACGCCAAAATAGACATCTATCACTCGTTTACCCAGGATCATACCTGCAATTGGGCGTCGAAGTACCAGTTTACCAAGACCGTGGATAACAACAAGGTGGAGCACTATCGCTATATCCTCAACTCTCCATCTCTTCAGACATTGTCGATAAACGGCACATACACCATTGGCGACAAATATACCGGCATCAAGGAGTATTCCTACAACTGCCCTGATATTAAGGTGAAAAACGGTCGCCATGCCATCGTCTATACCTATCGTATGGATGAGCGTTGTGCCATAGATCTCGGTCTTCCGTCGGGAGTGAGATGGAGTCCTATCAACCTCGGTGTGGAGAGCAGTAATTGTATGGCCGACACCTATATGAACGCCTCCGAGATTGCCGCCGTCATCAACAAGCTCGGCAAGAGATTGGCATGGGGAGAGCTCTTCGAGAAGGACTCCTACAATGATCGCTCATATATAGATGGCTCATGGAACATCATGCCTTCGGACATTACCGGGACGGTATATGACGCAGCCAAGCAGCTGTGGGGAGGTCACTGGTCGATGCCCAGCGCGGCAGACATCAACGAACTGATTGCCAATACCGAGGAGGTGAGTCGAGAGACCATCCACAGCGATGAGATAGACAGAGATATCAACAAAATAACACTCCGCAGCAAGATAAACAGCAAGGAGATTACATTCTTGACCAATGGTTATATGAATGGCTCAAATATCGTAAACCACACGTATTTTTATTATATGTCGGCTAACAGGACGTCTGCAGGATATTACACCTCACTCTATGCGCCTACACAAACTTCCAATATCTACCGCCCGTTTGGCTGCTGCATCCGCCCCGTGCTGAAGGAACTCTACATCTATTCCGATGACAATAAGAAAGACATCATCGAAAGGCATATCGATGACCTCGCGGTTGACCTTGGCATAACAAAGACAGTTACTGAGAATGGCAAGCAAGTGACCTATAAACTTCTGTGGAGCCCCCTTTCAACTATGGAGTGGAGTCGAAGGTTGACTTGAAGACCTACAATGGTGCGCCTATTAACGAGGATTATTATATTTCATTGTGTACGAAGAATCTCGGAATGCGCCTTCCATGGGGGTATCTTGAGGAACCAGATAGGTTCAGCACCAAGGGTTATGCTGATGGTCCATTGACTACGAAATACAACTACGATAACAACTCTTCTACTGACAAAGATAAAAGAGACTTAAAGGCGGAAGATGATATCGTTCATAAGAACTGGCCTGCCGGTTGGTGTATTCCTACTGCCAAGGATTTTGAGTTACTTTGCCAAAATATCACCGTCACGAATGAAACAATAGATGGCCATACATGGTTCCGTTTGACAAGCAAAAGTAATGGAAACAGCATTCTAATTCCTGGAACTGGATATATTGATGACAATGCAAATACAGAGAAATGGGCATCAGATACATACCTACAGAGTAGCACCATTGGAACAAGCAGTAGCAGTGTGAGTGGTACGGGAAACAAGAAACGCACCATCTATGCACTTAATATTAGTGGAACAACAGCAAATGTCGTAAGTACCGCTGGTCGCCCCACCGGCCTCATGATCCGCCCTGTGAAATACGTCCGGGTGCAATAAGTCTTTGATGTGTGAGGGGAAGCCTGCAAAGACGTGGCCCTGAAAAAATTTGATTGATGAAGAGATTTCCGTCTCACGATAGGACTTCGTGTTGCGCCTTAGCGCAATTTGGAGTCCTATAGCGTTAGTTCAAGACAAATCTATGGCAAGACGAAGAAGAGTGATATTCCATATTGACGTCAACTCGGCATTTCTGAGCTGGACGGCAGTGCAACTGATGCAGAACGGGCTGGTGGGAAAAAAGTTCGCATCTCAGCTTCATGAAAAGGACATTCTCCAACGACATCGGAACCGAGAAGGATGTGGACCGAACATGATGTTGTTTTCGAAATCGCTCATCGTGGTGAACGGATAAAGAAAAATACTAGTGTGAACTTCCCCTTTTTGTACACTTCCCAAAATTGCACACTCTGTCTTTTGATTCAATCAACTCCATAAAATTGAAAAGTTCATGAATCTTTGACGACATCACCTAATATGCATATATTTGCATTGACTATCACCATTCTGATGACGACTGAATTAATGACGAAATAAAGTACAAGGCGTATGAAAACTTTTGAACCTAAGCCGTGGGTAGTACCACAGCCTGTGCTGATTATCGGCACATATAATAAAGAAGGAGCCGCAAACGCAATGAACGCAGCCTGGGCTGGACAGTGGGACGTGAATGAGATTATGATATCTATGGGGAAGCATGCCACCACAGAAAACCTGAAGATTGACGGCGAGTTTACTGTCGCTTTCGCTACCAGGAAAACCATGGTGGCCGCTGATTTCGTAGGCATCGTTTCCGCCAAGAACGACCCGAAGAAGATGGAACTGATTGTCTTCGACCCTATCCATCATGGATATATCCAGTTGGGCGAGAAAGTAGGCAACGCTTTCTCCGACGGCAAGGCATTGAAATAATCTTATGGAAACCACACCACTACAAAAAAGGCTGTTCGCCATGCAGGACAAGCAGTATGCCGCATTCCAGTCCAAACTGACGCCGGGCGTACCGCCGGAAAGTTTCATCGGCATTCGCGTCCCCGAGCTTCGCAAGTTCGCTAAGGAGTTCGCCAAAGAGGTTGAGGTCAATGATTTTGTGCATCAGTTGCCTCACAAGTACTATGACGAGAATATGCTGCACAGCTTGCTTATCTCACAAGTCAAGGACTATGAAGAATGCATCCGTTTGACAGATGCGTTCCTTCCTTATGTAGACAATTGGGCTGTCTGCGACATCATGTCTCCGAAAGTCTTCGCAAAACATAAGGCAGCATTGACAGAAAAGATAAAAATCTGGAGCGGCTCGCGGCACACTTTCACTTGCAGGTTTGGTATAGAGACACTTATGACTCATTACCTGGACAAAGACTTCAAGGCTGAATATCTTGAAATTCCGGCATCAGCAAGGAGCGAAGAATATTACGTGAAGATGATGGTAGCGTGGTTCTTCGCCACCGCCCTTGCCAAGCAATGGGACGCGACGATTCCCTACATCGAGCAGAAGCGTCTCGCCCCATGGACACACAACAAGACCATCCAGAAGGCCATCGAGAGTTACAGGATCACGCCTGAGCAGAAGGAATATCTGCGGACATTGAAGGTATAATTTTGATCAGCTGGAGCGCATTCACAGTCCGGGAATGCAAACTTGACATGCCCCGCATTGACGAAGAACTGATAATGCCCCTGATTGCCTCAGTTAATGAAGCATAGACAGGCACGCCGTATTTCGCGCAAGTGATTCTGACATTGTCATATCTGTAGAAACCTTCCGTGCACACTACATAGAGTTTTCCGCTTTTCGCAAACAGGCCCAATTCCAGTAGAGTGATTGGGGATTTGCTGTCCGGAAGAATATTCATGAGGATGTAATCCGCGTCCTCCAAGTGCTCGAGTTCCCAATTGACCTGATAATCCATCTCGCCCTTCTTATTCGGATCCCAAGACCCCTGACGAGGATTAAACAAAATCCAGCTGCCGCGCGAATTCTCGAAAAAATCCGCCGCCTCCGCCTGCCAATCCAAGCTGTTCCCCATATCAATCGTCCCCGCCAAAAAGACCGACTTATAAGATTTTAGGTCAATGCTGCCAGGCACTTCCTCGTGAGGATGAAGCACCAACGTCGGAAGTTTTTCCTGGCTCCTGCCGCAGGAAATAATTATCAATGATAGAGTTATAAGTACAAATATGTGAATTCTCTTCATATTGACGTCATATTTATCGACCTTTGACATAATCTTTTTGTTTTCGAACAAAGTTAATGCATTTGCTCTAATCCGCCTGCAGATTATTACAGAAAATGTTGTAATTTAGTAACATGACAGAAATAATCGCACATTTTCTTTTTCGCGCCAAACGACTAAAGTATAATATATTATACTTACTTTCTGTTGAATTGAGTATTCAAGAGCTAATAATGCAAAATGTATAATATAATAGACTTTTGTTGTGCTTATTATGGAAAGTTTACTATATTTGCAGAAAAGTATAATAAATTAGACTTATGAACTTACGAGAAGTGATTAAAGCCCGCAGGAAGGTGCTTGACATATCACAGCAGGATCTTGCTGAAATGTCAGGCATCAGTCTCCCGACAGTGAAGGATATAGAGCGCGGGCTTGCAAACCCGTCATTGTCAACCATCTCAAAGTTGCTTGATGTACTTGGTATGGAAATAGTGTACCGCGTGCGTCAAAAGATTTGATAACCAGCATTATCGATTATGAGACAATTGGAAGTTTATATGAACAGCCATAGGGCCGGATTGTTGACAGAGAACCGCCCAGGCAAAGGATATTCATTCTGCTACTATCCTGAATATCTGTCAACCAGCATGCCGCCGATATCAGTTACTCTACCGAAAAGGGTAGAGACATACGAGTCTGAACATCTGTTTCCTTTGTTTTCAAATATGTTGCCCGAAGGGGCCAATAGAAAGATTATCTGCCGGTCATCCAGAATCGATGAAAAAGATTTCTTCGGTATGCTTATGGCCATGGCAGATAGAGATTTCATAGGGGCCGTCAATGTTAAAACAGTAGAGAAATGATAGAATTGCATAATTGCCCATCCCTTCTTACGGATGGATATACTACATATTGTCCAAAGGCGATAAAGCTTCTGTTCGACGGGAAGCGTGTCAGCCATGTACTGAACTTCAACATAGATGAGTTCCGAAATACCGGAGAAATCGCGAAAGCCATGAAAAGGATCTCAGTGTCTGGTGTCCAGGAAAAATTTCCTGCAATCATTGATGATGGTCAGATACGCATAATCAATGATGACGAGCGCTCTACCCACATCCTTAAACCTGCACCTTGGGACCCTACGCTTTTAGATCGCAAGTTCATCCCGATAAATGAGAACCTGACCATGCAGATTGCTTCTCAGGTATATGGCATTGTCACTGCCGCTAACGGCTTGTGTTTCGCCGAGAATGGACAGAGGGTATATATCACAAAACGCTTTGATGTTTTGCCAGATGGAAACAAACTGGCTATGGAGGATTTTGCGGCTGTAACAGGCAGAAATGAACAGAATGATGGAGAGGGATTCAAATATGCAGGATGTTTCGAAGATATCGCAGTCGCAATAAGAGAGAATGTGTCCGCTTGGATGGTTGATATGGAGAGATTCTTTGAACTTGTAGTATTCAACTATATATACGCAAACGGAGATGATCATCTGAAGAACTTTTCACTTATCCTCCAAGGTGAGGATTACCGTCTTGCGCCTGCATACGACCTTCTCAATACCAGCCTTCATGTGAATGGGGATGACCTGGGTCTCGATGGTGGTCTGTCTCCAAATATCATTAAGACTGATGTTTATGTGCAGACCGGTCATCCTTGCCGTTTGGATTTCGAAAGATTCGCAGAAAGGATAGGAATTGTGAAGCTACGTACCAAGAAAATACTTGATAAATATGTAAGTCTTCCCGAGAAATCTCTTGAGTTGATAGACAGAAGTTTCCTCCCTGATAAGCTGAAAAGAAAATACATCAGGATTGTAAATGAGAGGATTGCGAGGTTTGTCAGAGAGTCCGAGTAGCCAGAAAGGCATCTGCGCAGGATTATTCCTTCCTGATGGCGGCAATGGCCATACGAAGGGCCCCGTAGGAGATCTTTGAATCGAAATATTCGTAGATCGGTTTCAATGCCTTCTCATCTGAATGTCCTGCGAGGTATGCTTCGACCTTCTCCAAGGTATCACCATCGATAAAATCATGGACATCGATATCCCCAGTTGCCACGTAACGGGCCAGATGCCCCTCTATCGTAACAGGATTCAGCCCTCGCTTTTCAGCAATCTGAGCTATCGTATATCCTTGTTTATAAAGCCAATAAGAATATTCCACAGTCGTAAGCTTATTGCCGGCATCGTCGCGCAGCTCCTCCTTCTTCACCTTTTTCGGCGCATCAGAAACGACATCATGGCTATCAGCTTCACTTGCTTCGGAAAAGGTCCCTCCATGTTCGAGGTCATCATCATCGAGATGACTCCGGACAATACCGATAATCTCCTCTCCATAAGCATTGACCTTCGCCGGCCCGACTCCCGGCACCTCAAGGAGTTCTGTCAATGTCGTAGGTCGAAGATGGGCAATCCCCGCCAAGGCGGCATTGGAAAAAACCACAAACGCAGGCTTGTCAATTTCGCTTGCCCGCTCGTATCTCCAAGACCTCAGTTCACGTGCAAGGGCCGTATCGGGGATTTTCGCAGGCACTGCCGGTTTTTCGGCATCGGACTCTTCAGTATTTATCCTTTCCGCATTGACCTTTTTGGCATTGACCTTTTCCTCAGAGCCAACGGCTTCAGACTCGTGCTTTTTCTCGTATTCGAAATACTCATAACAAGAGGAGAAGGCAAGCTCCTGGACAGGACAATAGATGTAGTTCATATACGCATCCACAGCCTTGTCCTTCATGAAAACAGACGCCGATACCGGCGAACTCAGGACGAGCCCCTCCAAAGTGCGGCAACGGCTGAGCGCGACATAGGCTTGACCGGGCGAGAATGCCGCATGAACGTCGATGATAGCCTTGTCGAATGTGAGGCCCTGGCTCTTATGAATGGTTATGGCCCACGCGGCTTTCAGCGGATATTGCTTGAAGCGACCTATCTGCTTGGATGATATCTCTTTAGTCTCGTCGTCGAACTGATATCGGATGTTCTGCCACTCCATCGGCTCGACCTCTATCGTCTGCCCCGACTCCGCCAGCCTTACGGAAATGCAGTTTTTGTCAATGTTCTTGACCTCTCCGAGTGTACCGTTGATGAAACGCCTCTCCGGATCATTCTTGATGAACATCACCTGGGCGCCTTTCTTCAGTGTGAGGCTGTCCGCAGTCGGATAAGATTCTTCGGGGAATGTACCCGTCACCGCAGCCTCAAATGTAAATGGCTGACTGTCAAGCTTTGCCATTTCGGCAGCATTGACATAATCCACCTGGCGATTGTGGGTCATCAGCCTGATATAGCCGTCTTCGGGCTTCGGCGAGAAGTCAGGAATATAGCGGGCATTGAGGTCAGAAATGTCTTGATTTGTCAATGTACATTCTCGGGCGTGGTTCAGGATATTGATGAAATGCCCGTCAGTCTGGCGATATACGGTCTTAAGTTCTATACAGCTGTATTTCATACTTTTAAGCGCAGCACTGCTGAAGAAATACAACGTCTTGTAGTACTGTCTCAGAAGTTCATCTTCACCGCCGTGGGCAATCGGAGGGAGCTGCTGCAGATCCCCGATCATGAGAAGCTGCACCCCGCCGAACGGTTTGCTGTTACGCCGGATACGTCTGAGTTCTACATCGATGTGATCCATAAGATCCGCACGCACCATCGACACCTCATCGATTATCAGCAACTGGAGGTTACGTATCAGTTCCAATTTGGACTTGTTTATCCTGAAATCAGATTTAGGTTCAATGACTCCTTTTATGAAAGGTCCGATTCCGAACTGAAAAAAGGAATGAATCGTCATCGCCCCGGCATTGACAGCAGCTATTCCGGTAGGAGCCAGCACTATACATTTCTTTTTCGTATGGCGCACGACCTCACGGAGGAACGTGGTTTTTCCCGTCCCCGCCTTGCCAGTAAGAAACAGACTCATATCTGTCTTTTCTACAATAAACCTGGCAACATTCAATTCAAAATTTCCACTTTCCATCTCTCAATATCCGACCAGTTATCCGGTTCCAAACAAAATTAATCGATTTGCTCTAATTAACAAAATAACTCCATTAGTTCAGATTATTTGCGAGCCTATCGAGCACCCCGTCACTGAAGTAATATTGTATCCCCTGCTTTCCAATTCTTCAATGGCCCCGATATAGGCAAATCCTCTCGGGCCGCCACTTGAAAGCACTAAAGCAACATCCTTGTTCATCTTCACAAAAAGTTAATAATCATTTATACCAATGTACTCTTATACGTTATTTCAGGTGTCGGGACGATGCCACAGGCATCCGTGTAACGCATTGGTAATCAAGTACCATTCTTTTTCAGCGTGGATTACCTGCGATATTTTAGCCGATAATCCACACCTCATTTTTTAACAGACTGTAAACCAACATGTTACCAGAATTGATGTGGCATCGTCCCGACACAGGCCGAGCGTTCCATTCCGAGCAGTTTTACCTTCCTGTCGATTCCGCCGGCATAACCGGTCATACTGCCGTCTGCGCCAACGACCCTATGGCAAGGTATGATGAGAGAAATGGGATTATGACCGACAGCACTGCCCACGGCCTGGGCGGACATCCTCCGAATCCCTTTCAGTTCGGCAATACGGGCAGCTATTTCGCCGTAAGTCATTGTCTTACCGAAAGGAATAGTAAGCAATATTCTCCAGACATCCATCCGGAATGGCGTCGAGTCCAATGTCAATGCCGGGGTAAAACCAGGGTCATGCCTGCTGAAGTAAACGTCAAGCCATTGACGGGCCTGCGCAAAGACCGGAAGATCTTTCTCCTCAATCTCATCATCAATGTTGCCGGCATAATACTTCTGTCCGTCAAACCACAGTCCTGTCAAGGCGTTACCATCACTTGATATAGTAATCCCGCCCACATAAGAATTATAGTGTTGAATGTAAATCATGTTTCCAGCGCTACATAATCGTTCAATGTTTGATTCCAAAACACACCAACAGTTCAGCATAGTCATTCTGCGCAGTCAGACATGTATCTCTCAAATAGCCAGGGATTTCCGGCCAATTCCTGACAGTTCTTTCTGAAACGCCATTCTTCTTTGCGAACTCAGCTATAGAAATATAATCCATGTTATCGGCAAATATTTTTATCCACCATCCAGCACAAATATAGCAATTTTGCCGATATCGGCAAGATTCGCAAGCATAATCCATTTTGCAGCCCCCAGTCAAACTGACTGAAAAACAGAGAAAAGTCTCCAGTGATGATTGATGTTATCAGATTTAAGTCGTATCTTCGCCTTTGCAAGCAGAATAATACAAACACATAATGAACCGAATAGAGTGGGAGAAGACCACAGTACGGCACATGATCGAACTGTGGTGCAGAAAAAAGCATGGTAAAAAGGAACTATGTGAAGAGTGCAGAGAACTACTGACGTATGCAACGGCCAGACTCGACCGATGCAAGTTCGGTGAAAGAAAAACCAAATGCCATAAATGCCCTATCCATTGCTACCGTCCAGACATGAGGGAAAAGATACGCGAAGTCATGCGGTTCAGCGGACCTCGGATGATATTCCATCACCCACTGGAAGCGTTGCGCTATATACTGACAAGATAACAACGTCATATCATCAGCATAATTCGCCCTTCAGCCTTTACGAATGTGTCCGGATAGCGCATCACTACCGCATAAACCTGGGCTGAAGTCACAGGCTGTCCATCCTTCCGGACATGAAGTCGTCTCTTATTTATGATTTCCGCAATCTGTTCCGTCCGCAAACCACCGTTCCGTTCTGCAAGCACATACAATATAGCCTCTTCGATCTTCATGAACTATTTTTCCTCAAATATATCTCATTTAATGTTTTTTACCTAAATTTTTCATAAATTGCGTTCATAAGATATTTTATTTACGTATGAAACGCTTTTTCAAATCTTTATTAATTGTATCGCTCGCAATTCTTTGCGCGATTCCTTCTTTCGCCCAAGGCGAGAAGACAATTAAACGAAAAGTAGCCATAGGCCGTTTTTCGAATGAGACCCAATATGCAAAAGGCCTCTTTTATGATAAGGAAAATGATCCGATGAGGAAGCAGGCACTGGACATCCTTTCTTCAAAACTTGCTTCGAGCGGAAAATTTATTCTTCTTGAGCGGGAAGACCTGGACGTTCTGGTGGCAGAAGCAGGAACCAATATGAACAAAATCGGAGCTGACTATATAATTCTCGGCTCGATTACAGAATTCGGACGGAAAACAGAAGGAGAGCAAAAAGTATTTTCATCGACAAAGACGCAAACCGTAGAAGCCGGGGTAAGCATCCGCATTGTCGAAGCCGCTACTGGCCTGATTATATATTCCGATGAAGCAAAAGGGTTTGCGGAAACTACATCGAAACAGACAATGGGCCTCGGCGGAACTGCCGGATATGACGCCACCTTGAGCGACAAAGCCATATCATCCGCTATTGGTCAGCTTGTAGAAAACATCATCAACAAATGTATGGACAAGCCATGGAAGTCCTATATTCTGGCCGTTGAAGACGGCACATACATAATCTCCGGAGGCGCATCACAGGGTCTGGCCGCCAACGACATTTTCACAGTTTACAAGAAAGGCAAGACCGTCACCAACCCGCAGACAGGAATAAAGATCGAACTGCCTGGAACCAAAGTCGGAACAGTCACCGTCCTCCAGTCCACCGGAGACACCCCAGAAACCGAAATTTCGCTCTGCTCCTATGAAGGAGAAGAAGTTAATGTCAATGATCTTACGGACTATTATATATCAGATAAATAGACATGAAAAAGTTAATTCTTGCATTCTTTTGTGCCATAATATTGACCAGTTGTGGCGTAGGAACATATTCTATAACCTCCGGCAAATCTGATGCTGCAGAAATTTCATTTACCTCCGACTGCCGCCAGCCTATAGCGGTCAGGATCGACAATGCTGAATATCATATAGAAACAGTTAAGGCAAAAGCATATAAGCCTGGACGCAACATAAAAAGGACAGTCCTGAACACCATTAAAATCACTCCAGGAAAGCATGAAGTAAAGGTCATGATTTCAGGGAATGAAGTATACTCCGAATCTGTTTATGTTTCAGCATCGGAGCATAGAATCGTGGAATTATGAAAAGTCTGATACCTGTCATAGTGTCCTGCATGATGCTTTCATCATGCGCTACGACTGCTCTATATTATTGGGGCGGGACGTCCAATGGGGTCACAAAATATGAACAACTCGCATACAAGTCATATAACGACCAAACGCCAGAGAGCATATGCAAACTCATAGTTGTATATGAAGATATGGTCACACATCCCAAGGGAACTAGGAACGTCCCGCCTCCGGGGATTTGTGCAGAATACGGATACCTCCTGCTAAACCCTGACACTGCAGAACTGTTTGCAAAACATGCAACCTTCTCCCAGAGAAGCATATTCGACAGTTCAGATTACCGTCAGTTGTTCAGGCAGCGCGGTGAGGAGATGATGGAAAAGGAGATGGCGTTCTATCCCGAGTCCACAACATTTATTGCACCTCTCATTAAAAGACTCACTGAATAATTATGAAAAAAATTCTGATTTCAGTTATAATTACAACAATGGTCGTCTCGTGCGGCACATCCAATAAACTTGCGCAAAATGAGCAGGTTACAAGAGGTCAGCAATATGCAAAGATGTACGAGGAAAAGCCCGTCACGTTACTGGTAATGCCTCCGATAAACAACAGCAGCAATGTCGAGGCAAAAGACCTTCTTTACACATCCATAAGCAAGCCCCTCGCAGAAGCAGGATATTATGTAATTTCCCCTCTGTTGGCCATGGATATATTGAAAGCCGAAAGCGCCTATGATGCGGAAATGTTTGTCAACGGCTCCCTAAGCACGTTCCACAATTATTTCGGATGTGATGCAGTGGTCTTCTCGGAGATAAAGACATGGGCAAAACAGGGCTTCACCATCAACACAGAAATCAGATACTTCATCAAATCCGCATACACTGGTGACATCATCTTCGACAGAAGCTGTGATTTGACCCTTGATCTGCATACTAATTCCGGAGGGGGTTCCATCCTCGGCTCTCTCGTAGACTTGGTAGCATCTGCAATCAATACTGCCCTCACCGATCACATCGAAGCTGCAAGAGCTGCCAACTATTATATTTTCAGAGACATCCCAAGAGGCAAATACAACTCCGAATACTTAAAAGACCAAGATGTCATCGCCGAAGAAAAAGACGTGCAGAAGAGAAGCACACGTTAGAGCAACTCCCCTACCTCGAACCGAGATAGAGGAAGACCATTCCCAGGAGAACGAATGCCAGGTCGACAGCTTTGCTTCTGAGGTTCTTCTCCTTGAATATTAGGGCGGCGAAGAGGAAGCTGACTATGACGCTGCCACGGCGGACCATCGAGACAATGGAAATCATCGCGCCAGGCAGAGACAATGCGTAGAGATAGACAAAATCGGCGACACTCAAGAATATGGAAATGAATATGATAGACCACTTCCAACGGAACTTCGTCGTCTTTTTCCGGTTCGGATACCAGATAAGCATCAGCATCACACCCATCATTCCGCATTGGTAGATGTTATACCAGCTCTGAACCGCCATCTTGTCCAACGCCAATCCATCAGGATTCATCAGGAACTTGTCGTACAATCCGCTTGCTGCACCCAAGATTGCCGCACCTCCCACCGCATAAATCCAGACATTATGTTCGAAATCTATCCCCTCCTTCTTGCCGCTGCGGCTCAGCATAAAAAATGACACAATAGCCAACAGGACACCGGTCCACTGGAGATAATTGAGCTTCTCCCCGAAAAGCAGCATTGCCCCGACCAATACAAACACCGGTCTGGTAGCATTGATCGGACCCACAATGGTCAGAGGCAGGTGCTTCATTCCGAAATAGCCGAGAACCCACGAACTCAAGACGATAGCGCTCTTGAGCACTATCCATCTCTGAACCTCCCAGCCGCCATAATCACCGACCTTGAGGACACTGCCGTCGAGAGCTGGGGTACAGTATGAAAGGACGATCAAAGGAATGAATATGAGAGAGCAGAACAATGTATTCAGGAACAGCACTGGAATGACAGCATTGCCACCCAGAGCCTGCTTCTTACAAGAATCATAAAAGCCCAAAAGGGCCGCCGACAAAAAAGCTAATGATAACCACATATACCTGACTTGAACAAACGGGGTCAAATTTATAGAATAATTTCGAATTATGGAAAAGTGCATTATTTTGCATTTTCGAGTATTTCACGCTATCTTAGCGTAGAACTATTAAATAGACATAAGGTCATTTTTAAGACGATGAAAAAGATAAAGAATCCGTGGCTGCACGAGCCTGGATATAATTGCATTTGTTGTGGTCCAGAGAACCCTGTGGGACTGCATTTGGAGTTTTGGGAAGATGGCGAAGATGTCCTTACGAAATGGACACCGACACAGAATTACCAGGGATGGATAGACACGCTTCACGGCGGCAT
>ERZ780141.382-NODE-382-length-34281-cov-7.099106_pt1 | contig 34281 bp, 26 predicted proteins | sample MGYA00433080_ERZ780141 | MGnify/ENA primary metagenome ERZ780141 (study PRJEB29588, sample SAMEA2154047) | human gut metagenome | biome: human gut; feature: human-associated habitat; material: faeces | place: Denmark | collected 2008/2010 ... | reverse complement strand
TTCACTCCACTATTGTCTTCCAGCAAATTTCCAGCATTTTCCGCATCGAAATGTTCGCAAAACTCGTCTATAATACAAAATAACTTTGTAATCGGTAGTCATATCAAACAATTTTGTAACTTATTGTAATTCACCAATAAAGGCACAAAACATTTGTGAGACTACCAACTTTTTTTGAACTCTTTCTTATCCCGAACTGGGGTCGTTCTTTTCCTATCGGGTATCGTTGGCGTTTGGGTAGACCGCCACGGACTTTGTCGGGTGAGCCGACTTCACGTCTGCCCTTCGTCGTAAATATATGTCTGCCGATCCGTTGCTTGACGATATCGCTGTGGGCAAGCGTCTAAGCCGTTCTTGGCCTACCCACTCTGCCTTTTTATCTACAGTAGATTCAGAGGGTATAGCAGGGATGCTATACCCTCATATAAATAGTCATATTCTCATATTTTTACTTAGAGAAACACCATCCTCAATTATTTTTGTCTGAAAGTTATCGGCACATTGTATTTTACATTTACAGGCTTGCCCTTTTGTTTACCTGGTTCCCACGCCGGCATAGATTTCACCACACGCATAGCCTCTTCGTCGAGCACAGCATGACCTGCTGACTTTGTGATGTGTACGTCGCTGATAGTTCCGTCTTTTCCAACAACAAATCCGACAATAGCCTTGCCTTGCAGCTTTGCTTTGACAGCTGCCTGTGGATATTTCATATTCTTCATAAGAAATTCCATCATTGCTAATTCTCCGCCTTTGAATTTTGGCATCTCCTCGACAACAGCATAGATCTTTGTGGTTGTCTGTTGTGTCTGCAGATTGGCTGTTGGTAGAGTGTCTGCTGTATGGACGGCTTCTCTTGTCATAGTGCCGGTGTTGCTGGCAAATACGCTCAATGCCAGTGTTGCCACTGGGATGATGAACAATGCCTTGAGCATCATCCATCGGTTTGATTTCTTTTGGTTCATCATAATGATTCTTCGTTTTAGTGATTCTTTGTTAAGGTTGTTGGCAAATGGCTGCAGACGATTGCCGACCGCCTTGACTACAAGAAATTTTTGATATTGTGTTGCATCAATGCCTTTGTTTAATACTGCCTCATCCACCTCAAACTCGTGTATGGCTTTCAGATTCTTGCCTGTCAGCCACACAAAAGGATTGAACCACTGTATGATAGTGGCTACCTGAAGAATGATGAGGTCAATGCAGTGCCCTAAGCGTATATGTTCCTGCTCATGTGTCAGTATGAAACTGCGGTTGTTGGCATAGTCGTCGCGGCTCATCACAATGTAGTGGAATAGACAGAACGGACTTGTGGCACAATCGGTGAGAACAATGGTGTTGCCTCTGTTGTCGGTGATATGCTCGCACTGGCGCAGCTGCTTTGTCAGACGCACGGTCTGAACAACTGTCATAAAGAATAATGCTATGACACCTATTATATATATACAAATCATGGTGTCTGCCCAACTCCATATGGACTGTTCGCTTGCATCGCCATTTATCAGTACTTCAGGCAACTGCACCGTCTGACGAACCATGGCTACTGTCGGATTTGTACCACCGGTGAAGTGAACCAATGGAATAGCAAACGACATAATCAGACATCCAAGGATTAGGAATCGGTTGAGCCGATGAAAAGTCTCCTTTTCAAGCAATGGTATAATGCAAGTATATAGCAGAGCCAATGCCATGGCTGATTTTATGACATAAGGCAGTATCATAGTTCTTCTGTTTTTGAATTATCTCTTTTCTCCGTACCTTTGTCTATCAGACTAAGTATCTCCTCCAGTTCCTCATCCGGGATGTTCTCTTCTTTCACAAAGAACGAGATGAGCGAGTGCAGGCTGCCGCCAAAGAACGACTTCTTTACTTCCTTCATAGCATGACGTGTGTATTCTGCCCTTGTTATGAGAGGCGAAAATACGTAGGTCTTGCCTCCGCCATCGCGTTTATAAGATGTTACGTACTTCTTGTGCGTAAGAATCTTCAAAAACGTGGCAATAGTGGAATAGGCGGGACGAGGTTCGGGGTAAACGTCGATTATCTCGTGCGTAGTCATTCCACATCCTTTATCCCACAGAATGTTCATTATCTGCATCTCGGCACGTGTCAATGTATTGAATTCTTTCATCTTTCTTGTTGTTTATTGTTGAGGTTATCTAATATTTTAGATTTTCTATTGGCAAAGATATAGCAAATGCAAGTTAATTGTTTGCGGATACAAGCAGAAACTATTAATAGAATGACGGTTTTAACGTATCTTGTTAGATATTTGATTGAAATTATTAGATATTAACCCAAATCGGTCGTACATTAGGGATTTTCCCGTACAAAAATTCAAATAACAGCAAGCCGTAGCCGCCTATATGGCCATAACACATGAATTGTCTCAAGGCAAAAGGAACTAATTTTCCAATGACCGATTGGGGGTTATTTGCTAATTCTGTAATGAGAGGACGTGTACACGCAAGAAGGACATTGAAGGGCTTAGTTGCGTATTTGAGGATGACAATATTCTCTCTGTCGTAAGAACACTTTATGGCATACGAAAGGGGCAGCGTACTCTTCTTGGGCAACGAACCAGTACTGTTTCGGGATTACTTTCCACCTCCAAGGGCGGCTAAGCAGTATGCTCCACCGTCCAACCCAAGGCTGGACGGTCATAGAATATATACTGCGTAGCAAAAGTATCCAAGCTTCATCCACCGTCCAGCCTAGGCTTGGACGGTGACAGAGAGTTTCTTCCCCATCACGAAGACTGACTAGAAGTGCATCAGGAGCCTTCTTTTCCTTATTGTCAACATAGTAGAAATGAAGCGGATAATTCTGTTCAAGATATTGGTGACTCGATAGCCCATCTTAAGTGATACCCTCGCGAGAAGTGTTAGCCCTAATTATTGTTGCTTGCAAAAGTTTTGCCGAACAGCAAGAATCTTTTTGAGGAACAAAGGTAAACTGTATCAACGTTATGGAAAAGGCGGCTTGTTTAGGATGGTTGCAAGGTAAGCAGTGTCAACGATATGGAAAAGGCTACCTTGATTCGGATGATTACAGCGTGAATAAGAGGTGTACAGAAACGACAAATCCCCACTCTGCCTTTCAGCGGAGTGGGGATTTGGCTATTATGAAATTGTTATGCAGTCAGAACTTAAGACTGAGGAGCCAGCTCATCAGCAAACTCAAGGAGAGTCTTGCGGCTGGAGAGTGAGCGCTCGTAGTCCTCACGGCTGGTCACGATAATCTTATCGAACTCGCGCAGACCTGTACCTGCGGGAATGAGGTGACCGCAAATCACGTTCTCCTTCATGCCCTCCAAGTAGTCGCTCTTGCCATTGATGGCTGCCTCGTTGAGCACCTTGGTTGTCTCCTGGAAGGATGCTGCTGACATGAAGCTGCTGGTCTGCAGAGCCGCACGGGTGATACCCTGAAGAATCTGGGTAGAAGTTGCAGGCTGGGCGTCACGTACCTCCACTGTGCGAAGGTCACGGCGCTTGAGGCTGGAGTTCTCGTCGCGCAGGCGGCGGGCAGTAACAATCTGACCCTTCTGCAAGGTCTCAGAATCTCCGGGATCGGTAACCACCTTCTTACCCCAGATGCGGTCGTTCTCCTCGGCGAACTCGAGTTTGTCCACCATCTGAAGCTCAAGGAAGTTGGTATCACCGGGCTCGTTGATCTGTACCTTACGCATCATCTGACGCACGATAACCTCGAAGTGCTTGTCGTTAATCTTCACACCCTGCAGGCGATACACATCCTGCACCTCGTTGACGATATACTCCTGAACGGCTGTGGGGCCCTTGATGGCCAGGATGTCGGCAGGTGTGATGGCACCATCAGAAAGGGGAGTTCCGGCACGCACGGAGTCATTCTCCTGCACCAGAATCTGCTTACTCAGGGGTACCATATACTTGCGCTCCTCTCCAAGCTTGGACTTGACGGTAATCTCACGGTTGCCGCGCTTCACCTTACCCATAGTCACCTCACCGTCGATTTCGGTTACGACTGCGGGGTTGCTGGGATTACGAGCCTCGAACAGCTCGGTTACACGAGGCAGACCACCGGTGATATCACCGCCACCACCTACTACACGAGGAATCTTCACCAGTACATCACCAGCCTTCACCACCTGTCCGTCGGCCACTGCAATGTGACCACCGATGGGGAAGTTGTAGTTGCGCAGAGGCTCGCCATTGGCATCGAGCACATGCACAGCAGGTGCCTTGGTTTTGTCCTTTGACTCAGTCACGATGAGCTCGCGCAAGCCAGTGGCCTCGTCGCTCTCTACACGATAGGTAACACCCTCGATGACGTTCTCGAACTGCAGCTTACCAGCAGACTCTGTAACGATAACGGCGTTGAAGGGATCCCACTTGGCCACTACATCACCTTTCTTGACAAGGTCGCCCTCCTTGAAGTAGAGCTTACTGCCATAGGGTACGTCCTGGCTCAGGAGCACGATGCCTGTGCTGGGCTCAACGAAGCGGATTTCAGTCAGACGGCTTACCACCACCTGAGCTGCCTTCTCTTCCTCGTCAACGATATCTACTGTACGCAACTCGTCAAACTCGACACGTGCATCATACTTGGCACGAATCATAGCGTTGGCAGCAGCGTTACTTGCCACACCACCGGCGTGGAAGGTACGCAGAGTAAGCTGTGTACCAGGCTCACCAATTGACTGGGCGGCAATCACACCCACAGCCTCACCCTTCTGAACCATACGGCTGGTGGCAAGGTTGCGACCATAACACTTCATGCAGACGCCCTTCTTGCTCTCACAAGTGAGCACTGAGCGGATTTCCACCATCTCGATGGGGCTCTCCTCAATCTCCTTGGCCTTGGCCTCGTTGATTTCTTCACCGGCAGCACAGATAAGCTTGCCTGTGGTGGGATGTATGATGTCGTGTACTGATACACGGCCCAAAATGCGCTCGGAGAGGCTGCTGATGATCTCGTCACCATTCTTCAGTGCTGTGCACATCAGACCACGCAGAGTACCGCAATCCTCCTCATTGATAATCACATCGTGACTCACGTCAACCAGACGACGGGTAAGATAACCAGCGTCGGCTGTCTTCAGAGCGGTATCGGCCAGACCCTTACGGGCACCATGGGTAGAGATGAAGTACTCCAGCACAGACATTCCCTCCTTAAAGTTAGAAAGGATGGGGTTCTCAATGGTAAGAGGTTCGGCACCAGCCTTCTGAGGCTTGGCCATCAGACCACGCATACCACTCAACTGGCTAATCTGACCTGCACTACCACGGGCTCCACTGTCAAGCATCATATACACAGCGTTGAAGCCCTGGTCGGCCTCCTTCATCGTCTTCATCAGCACAGCAGAGAGCTCGTTGTTAACATGAGTCCAGGTGTCAATAACCTGGTTGTAACGCTCCTTATCGGTGATGAATCCCATTCCGTACTCAGAAGAGATACGTTCAATCTCGTCATTACCCTTCTTGATGAGTGCTTCCTTCTCCTTAGGAATGATAATATCACCCAGGTTGAAGGACAGTCCGCCCTCATAAGCCAGACGATAACCGAGGTTCTTGATACCATCGAGGAACTCGCAGGCACGTGCTACACCCACTGTCTTGATGACGTTGGTGATGATGCCGCGCAGAGTCTTCTTGGAAATCACATCATTGAAGTAACCCACCTCAACGGGGATAATCTCGTTGGCAATCACACGGCCAACAGAAGTCTCCACCATGCGCTTGCCGATGGAACCGTCCTCAAGCTTGTCGTCAACAATCACATGAACAGGTGCATGCACATCCACACGATCCTCATTGTAGGCAATGATAGCCTCCTCGGGACCATAGAACTTGAGACCAGCACCCTTGGCTCCGGGACGAAGCTTGGTGATGTAGTACAGACCAAGCACCATATCCTGAGAGGGAACAGTGATAGGAGCACCGTTGGCAGGATTAAGAATATTGTGTGACTGAAGCATGAGAATCTGAGCCTCGAGAATTGCCTCGTTGCTCAAAGGCAAATGCACAGCCATCTGGTCACCATCGAAGTCGGCATTGAACGCAGTACATGCAAGAGGATGCAGCTGGATAGCCTTACCCTCAATCATCTTGGGCTGGAAAGCCTGAATACCCAGACGGTGCAGTGTAGGAGCACGGTTGAGCAACACAGGATGACCCTTCATTACATGCTCAAGGATATCCCAGATGATGGGATCCTTGCGGTCAACTATCTTCTTGGCGCTCTTCATTGTCTTCACAATACCGCGCTCGATGAGCTTACGGATGATGAACGGCTTGTAGAGCTCTGCTGCCATCAGCTTAGGCAGTCCGCACTCACCCATCTTGAGCTCGGGACCAACGACAATCACAGAACGGGCAGAGTAGTCAACACGCTTACCAAGCAAGTTCTGACGGAAGCGTCCCTGCTTACCCTTGAGTGAATCGCTGAGTGACTTGAGAGGACGATTGTTCTCGGTCTTGACAGCGCTGCTCTTGCGGCTGTTGTCGAAGAGACTGTCAACGGCCTCCTGCAACATACGCTTCTCATTACGCAGAATCACCTCGGGAGCCTTGATCTCAATGAGACGCTTCAGACGGTTGTTGCGGATAATAACACGACGATAAAGGTCATTGAGGTCGCTGGTAGCAAAACGTCCACCATCCAGGGGAACCAGAGGACGCAACTCGGGCGGAATGACGGGAAGAATCTTCATGATCATCCACTCGGGCTTGTTGCGGCCACGGCTGGCACGGAAGCTCTCTACAACCTGCAGACGCTTCAGAGCCTCATTCTTACGCTGCTGAGCGGTATCCTGGCTGGCCAGGTCGCGAAGCTGGTAAGAAAGTGAGTCGAGGTCAAGCTGGAGGAGAAGGTCATAAATGGCCTCTGCACCCATCTTGGCGATGAACTTGTTGGGGTCAGAATCGTCAAGATATGCGTTGTTCTGGGGAAGCTTATCCAACACATTCAGATACTCGTCCTCTGAAAGGAGGTCAAGACGTGCCAGAGGTGCATCAGGATCGTTCTCCATCACACCAGGCTGAATCACGACATAACGCTCATAATATATAATAGAGTCGAGCTTCTTGGTGGGAATACCCAGAAGGTAACCTATCTTGTTGGGCAGAGAACGGAAATACCAGATGTGGGCAACAGGCACCACCAGCTGGATGTGTCCGCTGCGCTCGCGGCGAACCTTCTTCTCTGTCACTTCCACTCCACAGCGGTCGCAGACGATACCCTTATAGCGGATGCGCTTGTACTTTCCGCAATGGCACTCGTAGTCCTTGGTAGGACCGAAAATGCGCTCGCAGAAGAGACCGTCGCGCTCGGGCTTGTAGGTACGGTAGTTGATGGTCTCTGGTTTCAGGACCTCACCATACGAGTTCTCCAGAATCTCTTCGGGAGAAGCCAGGCCAATGGTTATCTTGGTAAAGTTTGTTTTTACCTTAGTTTCTTTCTTAAAAGCCATATAATATCCTTTGTCTAAAAGAGTACGTTATTCATTATTCCAGAGTGATACTCAGTCCCAGACCGCGCAACTCATGCAGCAACACATTGAGTGACTCGGGGATACCAGGTGTAGGCATAGCGTCACCCTTGACGATGGCCTCATATGCCTTGCTACGACCTACCACATCATCACTCTTGATGGTCAGAATCTCCTGGAGCACGTGAGAAGCGCCGAATGCCTCGACGGCCCACACCTCCATCTCTCCGAAACGCTGTCCACCGAACTGTGCCTTACCGCCCAAGGGCTGCTGGGTAATGAGTGAGTACGGACCAATGCTACGTGCGTGCATCTTGTCCTCAACCATGTGGCCGAGCTTGAGCATGTAGGCAACACCCACAGTAGCCAACTGGTCGAATGCCTCACCGGTAGCGCCATCATAAAGCTGTGTAGAGCTGTAACGGGGCAAACCAGCCTTGTCGGTCCACTCGCACAGGTCATCCAGTGTGGCACCATCGAAGATGGGAGTAGCGAACTTGACCCCGAGCTTCAGACCTGCATAACCAAGCACTGTCTCAAAGATCTGTCCGATATTCATTCGAGAAGGCACACCCAGAGGGTTGAGCACGATATCCACAGGAGTTCCGTCTGCCAAGAAAGGCATATCCTCCTGACGGACAATCTTACTTACAATACCCTTGTTACCATGACGACCGGCCATCTTATCACCTACGCCAATCTTACGCTTCTTGGCAATATATACCTTGGCCATCTGGATAATGCCAGAGGGAAGCTCGTCGCCGATAGTGATGGCGAACTTCTTGCGCTTCATCTCTGCATCAAGAATCTTGAACTTCTTCAGGTAGTTGATAATCAGCTGGCCAATGAGCTTGTTGGTGTGCTCGTCGTTGGTCCAACCGCTGAGCTGTACAGCTGTGTAGTCGAAGGTATTGAGAACACTTGAAGTGATGGGAGCACCCTTGGCAATCAAGTCGGCACCCATGTAGTCCTTCACACCCTGGCTCTTCTTGTCACGGGTAAGTTCAATCAACTTATCCACGAGAATAGCCTTCAGATCCTCTACCTTATCGTTGAACTCCTCATCAATAGCGGCCAGACGAGGCTTATCCTGCTGCTTGGCAGCACGAGTCTTCACTGCCTTGGAGAAGAGCTTCTTGTCGATGACAATACCATTGAGAGAGGGACTTGCCTTCAGAGAAGCATCCTTCACGTCGCCAGCCTTGTCGCCGAAGATAGCACGAAGCAGCTTCTCCTCGGGGCTGGGATCGCTCTCACCCTTAGGTGTAATCTTACCTATCATGATGTCGCCGGGAGTCACACGGGCACCGATACGGATGATACCGTTCTCATCAAGGTCCTTTGTAGCCTCCTCGCTCACGTTGGGGATATCAGAGGTCAACTCCTCCATACCACGCTTGGTCTCACGAACCTCGAGAGAGAACTCCTCCACGTGTACGCTGGTGAGAATATCCTCACGCACAACACGCTCGTTGAGCACGATGGCATCCTCATAGTTGTAACCCTTCCAAGGCATGTAAGCCACCAGAAGGTTCTTACCCAGTGCCAACTCGCCATCCTCGGTTGAGTAACCCTCGGTGAGAATCTGACCCTCAACTACCCTATCACCCTTGTTGCAGATAGGACGAAGGTCGATGGTCATACTCTGGTTGGTGCGACGGAACTTGGGAATGCGATACTCCTTCAGTGCAGGCTCGAAGCTTACAAACTCTTCATCCTCTGTACGGTCGTACAGGATACGGATGGTAGTAGCATCCACATACTCCACTACACCAGCGCCTTCGGCTGTAATCATTGTGCGAGAGTTCTCACACACCTGACGCTCGATGCCAGTACCTACGATAGGAGCCTCAGAACGCATCAAAGGCACTGCCTGACGCATCATGTTAGATCCCATCAGAGCACGGTGAGCATCATCATGCTCAAGGAAGGGAATCAGAGCGGCTGCAATTGAGGCAATCTGCTGAGGAGCAACGTCCATATAGTCAACCTCCGAGGGGGGAACCACAGGATAGTCATCGTCCTCACGGCACTTAACCTTAGTGCGGATGAATGTTCCGTCATCATTAAGAGGAGCATTACCCTGACCGATGATCTTGCCTTCCTCCTCCTCTGCTGTCATATACTGGATGCCCTTGTCAGAGAGGTCAACCACACCATTGTTTACCTTTCTATAAGGAGTCTCAATGAAACCGAGGTCGTTGATCTTGGCAAATACGCACAGAGAAGAGATAAGTCCGATGTTGGGTCCCTCAGGAGACTCAATAGGACAGAGACGACCATAGTGAGTGAAGTGCACATCTCGAACCTCAAATCCGGCACGCTCACGAGACAGACCGCCAGGACCAAGGGCAGAGAGACGACGCTTGTGTGTCACCTCGGCCAGAGGGTTGGTCTGGTCCATGAACTGGCTCAGAGCGTTGGTACCGAAGAAGGTATTGATAACACTGCTGATAGTCTTTGCATTGATCAGGTCGGTGGGAGTGAACACCTCATTGTCACGTACATTCATGCGCTCACGGATGGTGCGTCCCATACGAGCCAGACCCACAGCGAACTGGTTGCTCAGCTGCTCACCCACGGTACGTACGCGACGGTTGCTCAAGTGGTCGATATCATCCCCCTTGGCATTTGAGTTGACCAGCTCAATCAGATACTTGATAATCTCAATGATATCCTCCTTGGTCAGAACGCGAACATCCATATCGGTGTGAAGGTTCAACTTGTGGTTGATACGATAACGGCCTACCTCACCCAAGTCATAACGCTTGTCACTGAAGAAGAGGTTGTTGATAACCTCACGTGCACTAGCATCATCGGCAGGATCAGCGTTACGCAGCTGGCGGTAGATATACAGCACAGCCTCCTTTTCACTGTTGGTGATATCCTTCTGCAGAGTATCGAAGATGGTAGAATAATCAGAAGAACGTCCTTCCTCCTGTGAATCATCCTTGTGCACCAGAATTGTAGGCACATTGCTGCTCAGGATAAGTTCAATAGCATCCTCATCCACCACGCGCTCACGGTCAAGGATAACCTCATTACGCTCGATAGAAACTACCTCACCAGTATCCTCATCCACGAAGTCCTCTACCCAACTCTTCAGAACCCTTGCTGCCAACTTACGGCCGACATACTGCTTCAGGTTCTCACGAGTCACCTTAACCTCCTCGGCCAAGTCAAAGATTTCGAGAATATCCTTATCGGTCTCATAACCGATGGCACGCAGAAGTGTGGTCACGGGCAACTTCTTCTTACGGTCAATGTATGCATACATTACATTATTGATATCCGTAGCGAACTCTATCCAGCTACCCTTGAAAGGAATGATTCTCGCAGAATACAACTGGGTGCCGTTGGCATGAACACTGCTGCCAAAGAACACACCAGGCGAACGGTGCAGCTGAGATACAACAACACGCTCAGCACCGTTGATAACGAATGTACCATTGTTGGTCATGTAGGGAATGGGACCCAGGAATACATCCTGAATAACCGTATCAAAGTCCTCATGATCGGGGTCGGTACAGAAAAGTTTCAGCTTTGCCTTCAAAGGCACGCTGTATGTCAGACCTCTCTCCAGGCACTCCTCAATTGAGTAGCGGGGTGGGTCAATATAATAATCCAAGAACTCCAGTACGAAGTTGTTGCGTGTATCGGCAATGGGGAAATTCTCCGAAAACACCTTATACAAGCCATCGTTCTTGCGGAGTTCGGGAGGTGTGTCCAACTGCAAGAAGTCCTTGAAAGACTTCAACTGCACTTCCAGAAAATCCGGATAAGGCATCGGACTCTTTACGGAAGCGAAATTAACTCTTTGGTTAACCAATTTAGCCATCTAAAGTTGTTTATAAGACTCGTTGAAAGGATATAGACACAAAAAGGCAAAGAACCCTCTACCAGAGGATCCTTTACCTATACCTGCTTTGACAGGGATGATTACTTCAGCTCGATCTCAGCACCAGCCTCCTCGAGAGTCTTCTTCAGAGCCTCTGCGTCAGCCTTAGCCATGCCTTCCTTCAGAGTGCTGGGAGCACCGTCAACGAGATCCTTAGCCTCCTTCAGGCCCAGACCACAAGCCTCCTTCACAGCCTTCACAACCTGGAGCTTAGCAGCACCTGCGCTCTTCAGCACCACGTCGAAGCTTGTCTTCTCCTCCTCAGCGGCAGCTGCACCAGCTGCACCGGGAGCAGCAACAGCAACAGCAGCTGCTGCGGGCTCGATACCATACTCATCCTTCAGGATGGTTGCCAACTCATTAACCTCTTTCACTGTCAAGTTAACCAACTCTTCAGCAATAGCCTTCAAATCTGCCATAATATTCTTACTTTTTTTATTTTTTACTTTGTTTGTTTATTGCGGGATACGGATTACTCACCCTTCTCACCAAGAGTTTTCAGAACTCCATGAATTGTATTCTGTCCAGACTGCAGTGCAGACAGAACATTCTTGGCCGGAGACTGCAGCAAAGACACAATCTCAGCAATAACCTCATTCTTGCTCTTGATTGAGCAGAGAACATCAAGCTGCTCTGCGCCAATATACAGACCCTCCTCTGCATAAGCAGCCTTCAGAGCGGGCTTCTCAGCCTTCTTGGTCTTGTACTCCTTGATCATCTTAGCAGGAGCATTGGCAACATGTGTGAACAGCACAGCAGTGGTACCCTTCAGGACATCCTTCAGGACATTGAACTCCTCACCCTTTGCCTCGAGAGCCTTCTCAAGCAGTGTGTTCTTCACAACCACCATCTTGAGTTCCTTATCAAAGCAACTTCTGCGGAGCTCAGATGTTGTAGCGGCATCCATACCCTCTACATCTACCATGTAGAAGTGGGGATACTCCTTCAGCAACTCTCCAAGATGTGCGATAATAGCACTTTTATCTTCCTTTCTCATGATTTTCCTCGAATTTAGATTTCCTCAGTAGCCTTAGGGTCAATCTTGATGCCGCGGCTCATTGTACTTGAAAGATAAATGCTCTTTACATAGGTACCCTTAGCAGAAGAAGGCTTCAACTTGATAATAGTTGAGATGAACTCCTTCGCATTCTGGGCAATCTGGTCGGCAGTGAAAGACACCTTGCCGATAGACGTGTGTACGATACCAGTCTTATCAACCTTGAAGTCAATCTTACCCTGCTTTACCTCGCGAACAGCCTTGGCAACATCCATTGTCACAGTACCGCTCTTGGGGTTAGGCATCAAGCCACGGGGACCGAGAACACGACCCAGTGCACCAATCTTACCCATGATGGAGGGCATAGTGATGATAACATCTACATCTGTCCAGCCACCCTTGATTTTCTCAATGTACTCATCGAGGCCAACATAGTCAGCACCAGCCTCCTTGGCAGCAGCCTCAGCGTCAGGTGTGCACAAGCAGAGCACACGAGGCACCTTACCTGTTCCATTGGGCAGAGACACCACGCCACGTACCATCTGATTAGCCTTTCTGGGGTCAACACCCAGACGCATATCGATGTCAATGGAAGCATCAAACTTGGTGGTAGAAATCTCCTTCACCAAAGCTGAAGCCTCTTTCAGAGTGTATGCCTTCCCTGCTTCAATCTTGTCAGCCACCAACTTCTGGTTCTTTGTCAGTTTACTCATCTTAATTGAAGTTTAAATTATTTTCCAGGGAATTCACCCTTTACGGTGATGCCCATACTTCTGGCTGTACCTGCAACCAAAGTCATGGCAGACTCTACAGTGAAGCAGTTCAAATCTGGCATCTTATCCTGAGCGATTGTCCTCACCTGATCCCAAGTGATTTCAGCCACCTTCTTACGGTTAGGCTCTGCAGAACCACTCTTGATCTTCGCAGCCTCCATCAGCTGTACAGCCACAGGGGGAGTCTTAACGATGAAATCATAAGACTTGTCTGTGTAGTAAGTGATGACCACGGGAAGCACCTTACCGGCACGATCCTGTGTTCTGGCGTTGAAGGCCTTGCAGAAATCCATGATATTGATGCCCTTTGAACCAAGAGCAGGACCCACTGGGGGAGATGGATTCGCAGCGCCGCCCTTAATCTGCAATTTGATTAATCCAGCAACTTCTTTAGCCATTGTTATTTCTAATTATTTAATTATCTGATCAGCATCATCCGCGTGTAACACATCGCGACTTACTGCTTCTCTACTTGCATAAAGCCCAAATCCAGCGGAGTCTTACGTCCGAAGATCTTGACCATTACCTTCAACTTCTTCTTGTCACTGATGACTTCCTCGATGACAGCATCAAAACCGCTGAAGGGACCTTCTGTCACCTTCACGCTCTCACCCACCTCGAAGGGGATGTCAACGTCTTCAGGAATCTCTGCAATCTCATCAATTGTGCCCAGCATCTGCTTCACTTCTGCAGGACGCAGTGGCATAGGAGTTGTACTGCTCTTGGTATCGCTCAAGAAGCCCAGTACATCGGGAATGTTTCTCAGTGTAGCCTGTACCTCGCCAACGAGTTCGGCCTCCACAAAAACATATCCGCTGTAGCGGTACTTCTCTTTGACCTTACGCTTACCGTTAGTAACCGTAACGACCTTCTCGGTAGGAATAAGAACTTGGGACACATGTTCAGCGAATGCTCCACCTTGATGAAGCATTGCGTCCACGTATTCCTTTACCTTGCCTTCCTTTCCACTTATGGCACGCATTACGTACCATTTCATTCCAGTATCAGCCATTTCTCACCGAAAGATTATCGCAAAATACCATAGATGAACTCCATACCCTGCTGGAACACGAAGTCCATGACAAATACGACCAGTGCGATGCATAGGGAAGCTGTTAAAACTACAACCGCGCTGCTCATAAGTTCAGAACGTGTTGGCCATGAGGTCTTATGCACAAGTTCTTCGTATGAATCCTTGCAATATGTTTTAATATTCTCAAACATAGAAATTTTCTTTTTGCACGGGAAGAGAGGCTCGAACTCCCGACACCTGGTTTTGGAGACCAGTGCTCTACCAACTGAGCTATTCCCGTAAATAAGAGTCCTCCCTGTTTTATGAGAGAGGACTCTCTATATTATTTCCTTATTCAGGAAACGTTCTTTCGATTAGTCGAACACCTCTGTGATCTGACCAGAACCTACGGTGCGGCCACCCTCACGGATAGCGAAACGCAGACCTACGTTCAGAGCAACAGCATAAATCAGCTCAACCTTAATCTCCACGTTATCACCGGGCATTACCATCTCAACGCCCTCGGGCAGATGAATCTCACCTGTGCAGTCCATTGTGCGGAGGTAGAACTGAGGACGGTACTTGTTGCCGAATGGTGTGTGACGACCACCCTCTTCCTTCTTCAGCACGTAGATAGATGCCTTGAAGCCCTTGTGAGGAGTGATAACTCCGGGGTGAGTGATAACCATACCACGCTTAACGTCCTGCTTGTCGATACCACGGAGCAGCAGACCTACGTTATCACCAGCTTCGCCCTCGTCAAGAATCTTGCGGAACATCTCAACACCAGTAATAACTGACTTCTTGTCCTCGCCGAGACCCAGAATCTGAACCTCATCACCTACCTTAACGACACCAGTCTCGATACGGCCAGTAGCCACTGTACCACGACCTGTGATTGAGAACACGTCCTCAACAGGCATCAAGAAGGGCTTATCGATATCACGTACAGGCTCCTGAATCCAGGTGTCGCAAGCGTCCATCAGATCCATAACCTTCTGCTCCCACTCGGGTACACCGTTCAGAGCACCCAGAGCTGAACCGCGGATAATAGGAGTCTCTGCCTCGTAGCCATAAGATGTCAACAGCTCAACCATCTCCATCTCAACCAGCTCCAGCATTTCCTCATCATCAACCATATCGCACTTGTTCAGGAACACCACCAGACGGGGAACGTTCACCTGACGAGCGAGCAGGATGTGCTCACGAGTCTGAGGCATAGGACCATCAGTAGCAGCAACCACGATGATAGCACCATCCATCTGAGCAGCACCAGTAACCATGTTCTTCACATAGTCGGCGTGGCCCGGGCAGTCCACATGAGCGTAGTGACGCTTAGCTGTCTCATACTCGATGTGAGCGGTGTTGATAGTAATACCACGCTCCTTCTCCTCGGGAGCATTATCAATCTGGTCGAAAGACTTAACATCCTCTGAGCCAAAGCCCTTGTCGTGAAGAGTCTTAGAGATGGCAGCAGTAAGAGTAGTCTTACCGTGGTCCACATGACCGATAGTACCAATGTTCACATGGGGTTTGGTACGTTCGAACTTTTCTTTTGCCATAGCGTTTGTATATTTTAATAGTGTTTAGTCAAACCAATAACCTGTTGAGCTGCTTCCGAGAGTTGAACTCGGGACCTCATCCTTACCAAGGATGCGCTCTACCACTGAGCTAAAGCAGCAACGATTATCATTTGTATTATCTCTTTCAGTGAGCGGAAGACGGGGCTCAAACCCGCGACCCCCAGCTTGGAAGGCTAGTGCTCTATCGACTGAGCTACTTCCGCATACTCAAAAAAGATGTGGGTGGTGATGGATTCGAACCACCGAAGGCGAAAGCCAGCAGATTTACAGTCTGCCCCATTTGGCCACTCTGGTAACCACCCTAAGAAGTTTTAGTATCTTGCCCTCCCGCCTCGCCTGGATGGAGGAGCCTCTTGTCGGATTCGAACCAACGACCCCGAGATTACAAATCACGTGCTCTGGCCAACTGAGCTAAAGAGGCGTTTTGCAGTCGTTCAGCAGATGCCGTCTCGACTAAACGGCTGCAAAATTAGGCATTATTTTTGAACTACCAAAACTTTTGGCCGCTTTTTTAGCGATTTTTCTGCTTATCCTTATTTTTGGACAGCTGTCTTGTCAGCGTATCCACAGTTTTCAGCGTTGCTTCCTCAAATGTGTCGCATACCTCCTGGGCAAACAATGTTGCTCCCGCCACCTGCAGCCTTATGGCCACTTCCTTATTCATGGCGGTCTCTGGCTTCACGACCTTCAATGACACCTCTACCTTTCCTGTTTCGCCACCAAACTTCTCCAGTTTGCTCACCTTCTTCTCAATGAACTCGGTCAGCTTGTCTGTGGCATCAAAATGAATCGCCTGAATTTTAATGTCCATAATCTCCTCCTTTTTTAAAGGTTTCACTTAGCTCTTGGATGAGCATGCTTATAAACTTCCTTCAACTCTTCGAACGAGGTATGTGTATATACCTCGGTGGTGGATAGGCTCTCGTGTCCAAGCAACTCCTTCACCGACTGCAGGTCGGCGTGATGGTTAAGCATCGACGTGGCAAAACTATGCCTCAGCACGTGCGGGCTTCGTTTCTGCTGGGTCGTAACAAGAGACAGATACCTCTTGACCATTTCCCTCACGCCGGACGGACTCATTTCACCACCCGCCCGTTCATCTACGAACAGGACATCCGTGGAGAAACCACGCTCAGAGCAGAATTGTCCACGAATGGACAAATACTCGCGCATACTATCGCACAACTCTACACCAAAAGGCACAAGTCTCTGCTTGTTTCGCTTTCCAGTCACCTTCAACTGCATCTGATTCACATCAAAATCAGGCAGTCTCAGTCCTGTAAGTTCCGAGAGTCTTATACCCGTCGAGTAGAATGTCAGCAGAATGGTCTTGTCACGCACCCCCTTGAAGGACGCATCGAAGAAGTCACCGTCAAACAGACGATTCATCTCCTCCTCCCGAACATATCCGGGCAGAGTCTTGTCCTTTTTAGGTGCACGCACCAGATGAGCAGGGTCCTTGGTCACCATCTTGCGCTTCATCAGGAATCGGTAGAACGTGCGTAGGGCGCTCAGACGCCTTCCCACGCTATTTGCCTTATTTCCACGCTCCATGATAGACACTTCCCATTGGCGAACCACATCGGCGTCTATGCTATTCCAGTCAAGTTCACTATCCAGTCCTAAGTAAAACCGCTCGAACTCTTTCAAGTCAGCCTCATACCCCGCAATGGTATGCTCGGAAAGATTCCGCTCATATCTGAGGTAATCAACAAAGGACTTTATCCACATCTTCGAATGTTTACAAGGCGAAGTTAGGACTTTTTTCCCGTTCTTCCAAGGGAACGGCGCGCTTTTTAGGATTTTTTTTTAATCCTCTACGCGGCGCAGCTGCTGCACATACACGGCACGCTCCTTAGCGAGACGCTTCAGTACAGAGGGCTTGTCGAACTGCTGACGTGCGCGAAGTTCCTTCACCACACCAGTCTTCTCAAACTTGCGCTTAAACTTCTTCAGAGCTCTCTCAATGTTCTCACCTTCTTTTACAGGTACTACAATCATTGTTTTGTTTATTTAATTATACTAACTTTAGTTACTTGCACTTAATGCGGCGCAAAATTACGCATTGTTTTCGAGACGACAAAACTTTTCTGCCTTTTTCGTCAGCTTTCGCCATTTCAGCAGCCTTTCAGCGATATTCTCACGCGCATATATAATATAAGAGGAACGCACACACGCGCGTTCCTCTTATTATAACAACGGATGAAGTTTCCTTTTCCAAGCCGTTCGAAGCGGCATCTCACCGAATCAGACTTTCATCCTGACTCTGCCATCAAGCTGCCCGAAAGCAGTTCCCCGGCAGTTTCTTACAGGTTGGGGTTGATCTTGCTCCACTCGCTGATAGGAGGCACGATGTTCAGAGTCACCAGCTCATCACGCATCTTGCACAGGTGCTCATAAGAAGCGTCCAGCTTGGCATTCTCCTCTGCTGTACCCTGGGGAACAACGTAGGTGCAACCGTTCTGGTCCAGAGTTGTGTCCATAGCCATCATGATATGGTCGTACTTCTCTGTCTTCACGTATGTACCGGCGGGATAGGCGAACTTCTTGCCGCCCATCACACTTGCAATCATCTCTACAGACAGCAGTGAGGGGCTCTGGAAAGAAGAGCGGCCGCGCAGCTTGATGATAGCAGCACCACCCTTTGTCACGTCGTTCTTCATCTGCTCCCACTCCTCAACGGGGAACTCAGGTGTGCCGATGATCTCTGAGAGGGGCTTGCCGGCAACCTTAACGGCGCTGCCGAATACTGCCATCTGCTCACCGTGGCCACCGAATGTGTGTGCACCCACAATCTGGTTCTGCATCACACCGAACTTCTTGGCCAGAGCGCTCTGCAGACGTGTGCTGCCGAGAGCTGCCAGTGTAGTCACCTGACTGGGCTTCAATCCGCTGTACAGCAGAGTCACCAGACCTGTCAGGTCAGCGGGGTTGAAGATAATCACCACGTGCTTCACATCGGGGCAGTAAGTCTTGATGTTCTTACCCAGATCCTCGGCAATCTTGCAGTTGCCAGCCAGCAGATCCTCACGTGTCATACCCTCCTTACGGGGAGCACCACCACTTGAGATGATATACTTAGCGTCCTTGAAAGCCTCAGCCACATCAGTGGTAGCGGTTATCTTTGCGTCGCAGAATCCGCTCTGACGCATCTCCTCAGCCACACCCTCGGGTAAGAACACGTCATACAGGCAAATGTTGGATGTCAGGTTCATCATCAGCGCGCTCTGCACCATGTTGGAACCAATCATGCCGGCGGCACCGACAATCACGAGTTTTTCGTCAGTTAAAAATGCCATAATACTTTTCCTTTTAATTATGTACTTTATCTGAGAAGCAAAGATAGGGGTTTTCCTACTTCCTACAAAGATTTTTCGCCGAAATGCATTGCTTTCTGCAAACAAACTTCCCTTTTTGTCATCCCGACTTTTCAATTTTGTCTTCAAGGGCGCCACAAGCCACCGTTACACCCACCCGATTCCGGCCACTCCACCAAACCACCAAACCAACAACCAAACAGCAATTAGTTGCCATGCAAAAGAGGTTTTCAAGAACAACAAGAAGCAAATTTCCTTTCCAAGAGGACAAATGGCACAGCAGACCACTCCAATCCTGTCAAAATGACGTTTTTGTAACCATCAGACACTATTATATAATGTGTAGTAACGCACAAAACTGCCCGCTTTGAAGTTTTTCCGAAAAAAAGAGCGCACAAAATCCTTGGTTATGTAAAAAAGCGCTAACTTTGGGAAAACAAACCGAAATTCAGACCAAAATGAAGCGCATAAAATCTTCGCTGATGCTATGCCTGGCAATCCTTGCCATGGCACTGGCTGTCACATCGTGCAAGGAGAACATCGACACCTCGGCACGATACGTGTTCAAGTTCAACACCATCCTCTCTTATCTGGAGAAGCATGAGGCTTACTCCGAGTACGTTGACTTGCTCAACAAGGTTGCCGTGAGCGAGATAAGCGACACCAAGGTAGCCAGCCTGATGTCGGCACGCGGCCATTACACATGCTTTGCACCCAGCAACGAGGCTATCCACAAGTATCTGGAAGAGCTCTACCAGAAGGATTCCACCCTGATGACCCATCCCTCGTGGGACGGATTCACCGACAGTGCAAAGCTGGACTCCATACGCAAGATCATCGTCTTCAACTCCATCATCGACGGCGGACTGGAGAGTGAAGCCTATACCACAGCTGAATTCCCGGTAGATGACAAGGCGGAGTTCGTGATGGGATGCCTGAACGACAAGAAGCTGGCTGTTCATTACATAAAGAACCAGCCCGACAGCATCTACATCAACATGGACTGTCCCATCAGTGTGACACAGCGAGACATCATCTGCCTCAACGGCGTGATTCACATGATGGAGAAGGCCATCGCCCCCTCGGGCATCACCTGCTCGGAGTACATCACCGACTATCTGGAGAAGAACAAGGAGGGCTACCGCGTGTGCTTCAGCGCGCTCAAGGCCTGCGGACTGCTCGATACGCTCAATGCCGTACGCGATGAGAGGTACGAGCGGCTCTACCTCACAAACCAGATTCCCAACCTGGAAGGTATGACCGACCACGGTTTTGCCGAGGGAAGCATCGGCTATGTGCCCAAGCACAGGCTCTATGGCTTCACCATCTTTGCCGAGACAGACGACTTCTGGCGCAACGAGGGGCTGGACCCCTTCTCCGACAACCTGCTCCAGGACCTCACCCAGTGGATTCTGGACAACAAGCAGTACTCTGAGGGGGACGTGTTTGTGACCGACGAGAACTACAAGTCAGAGAAGAACCTGCTCTATCAGTGGATCACCTACCACATGCTGCCCATGCGCATACAGCCCGACAGGCTGGTGTTCCACATCAACGAGTACGGCTTCAACATCAACAATCCCACCAAGCTCACCATCCCCGTGATGGAATACTACACCAGCATGGGTCCGCGCCGCATGTTCAAGCTCTATGAGTCCAAGCAGAGCAACGGCGTGTTCATCAACCGCTTTGCCAACCGCGACGTCAGCCGCAGGGGCAACGGTGAGGAGACCACCTGCGACCCCGACAAGGTGGGATGCCGCATCATGAAGGAGTCCGACATGGCCATCCTCAACGATATCGAGAATGCCTGCATCTACCCCATCGACGCTCCTTTGGCCTATACCGATGCCACCCGTGACAATCTGATGAGAACCCGCATACGCTTCGACGGCATGAGCATGATGCCCGAGGCGATGAACAACGACATCCGACTGAAGAGGGCTTCAGAGGAAAGATACAAGCACGTGCACATCCCCAACACCGTCAACTCGTACAACTACTTCGAGAATATGATTCAGAACGACCAGACCAAGTTCGTGTATTACAACGCATGGAACGATGACTGGTGCAACCTGAACCGCGACGAGATGAAGGCAGTAGGTCGTTTTGAAATCACCTTCAAGCTGCCTCCCGTACCCAAGCGCGGAACCTACGAGCTCCGTTACGAGGTGCTGGCAAACGGCAAGCGTGGTGTGGCGCAGATGTACTTCGGAACCGACCTCAAGAACCTGCCTGTGACGGGTATTCCCGTTGACCTCACGATGACTGCCGACAACCGTTTCTCGGGCTGGGAGCGCGATACAGACGACGACGACTACAATGCCGAAATCGACAAGCGCATGAGAAACAACGGCTATATGAAGGGCTCACAGGCCATCGACTCAAGCGACGGAACAGAACGCGGCTACAATGACCGCGAAAACATACGCCACATCATCGTGCGCAAGACACTTGACCCGAACGAGACTTACTACCTGAAGATCAAGTCGGTGCTCGACAGCGAGAAGACAGAGTTCTACATGGACTACCTGGAGTACTGCGCCAAGGAGGTGTATGACAACCCCGAAGTGCCCGAGGACATCTGGTAACCTCCGGCACGCATCCTCTGCCAGCCGTGTGCGCAAACCGGCACAGGGGGTTCAGAACAAGACATATGTTTTTCGCTAAAGGTGCAGTGATGCACGTAATATGGATATGGTTAATATATTTTCATTAGGTTATTTTTGAATGGTTGATGCCGTTTCAAAACAAGAGGTAAGAAGACAGACAAGTTCAGATAACGCAGCGTGGGACGCCTGAAGACAGGCGCCCCACTTTTGTTTCCCGCAGCATCAAGAGCAGAGTAAGGGGCGGAACCGTTGGAGCCAGTCCATTCACAGAAAGGTGTAGCGGCCGGTTCCTCTCTATCACAGCACGATGCACCAGCCATCGCAAGGCATTGCATTGGCCTTCACGGCATGGTGTGATGGGATACCCAACGCAGTGCCCTTGGCAGGGATTCCTCCAGCAACCCTTACTGCACCTCACAGCCTTGCAGGAGTGGACTCCATCAACTTCCCTTCATAAACCCAAACCCTAATGACAACGACGATTTGGGGTAAAACAACACGAAAGGTGTAAAGTGGAATCGGTTAAAGTCAGTCAAGTATCAAAAGGGTGAGAAAAAGAAGTAGTACTGCATGGGCGATAGAAGTAGTACTTCGTTGGCGATAGCAGTACTACTTCATTGGCAAAGTAAGTAGTACTGCTTGAATCCTACCAAGATTCACATGTATTTCGCAAGGATTCATAGTCCTATTTTAACTCGCCCCTAATCTTTTAGTGGACACGAGTAGCTTCTTGTCATTTTCTAATGACGACCTATTGAGGATAAAATTGCTGCTGAAGCAGTTAGAGCAATACCCGACACAAAAGACAAAGGAGGAAAGACAGCCCTATCTGCTGCTTTCCTCCCTTGTTCTGGTGCCCGGAACGGGAATCGAACCCGTACGGCCGCAATGGCCAAGGGATTTTAAGTCCCTCGTGTCTACCAATTCCACCATCTGGGCGACCTTTAGCGGCTACAAAGGTACGCCTTTTGCACGAATGCCAAAAGGAAATGGGGCAAGAAAACACAACACTTGCCTCAAATTTCCAGCCCGCACCAAGGGCTCAGACATTTTTCACGTTTCAAAACACAAGAACGCCTCATCGTGAATTTCGGCCCGAAACGAAGGCAAAAACTACCATAAAACATAAGAAAATTGAAATAATGCAAAATCGGGCACAGAAATGCTTTTTTGTTCGACATAATTAGCTACTTTTGCAGCGTGAACGGGATGAGAACCCTGACGAGGGCTTCTACATTCGAAAAAGCACTTTGCCCAAGTGGTTCTGCGCGACATATTTTACACATGACGCACCTGATTGTGAAATCGGAACCAGGATGCACCGGGTAACCAATCAAGCACTTCCGCCGCCCCGTCAAAAGGGCTGGCAAACAATATAAAATTAGAATGTTTTTTTGCAAAGGTGCAGTGATGCACGTAATATGGATATGGTTAATATATTTTCATTAGGTTAATTTGAATGGTTGATACCGTTTCGATTTGGTAAGAAGATATTTGGTTCAGATAACATTGTGTGGGGCGCCAGGAAGTGGGTGCCCCACTTTCGTTTGCCACAGTCTGCACCGCCTGCCCCCGCAGCCTCCCGACCTCTCCCCCACAACCAACAAGCATCCCCCAATAAGCCCACCGAAACCACTCCCAGAAGCGCACAAGACTCTGACGATAGCACGCGTAAGCCTTTCCATAAAAACCGGAAGACGCTGGCAAAAGTGCACCTAACACCCTCTAAGAGCACCGAAGAAACCTCAAAGGAGCCAACATAAATTCTTCGAGAAGCAGAAGTGAAATCTCCGTTTGCAGGCTTTGGATGCACATACGCAGCCTTTGTACGGCCATCCAAAGGCTTTGGATGGCCATCAGCAACCTGCAAACGGAGATTTCTATTGTCTTAAACGAGAATTGGAGATAGGAGAGAAGCAAAAGACATGCTGCTCCCATCGCCTTTCCGTTCTGCCGCCTCGCAGTTGCCAACGGCTTGTCTTTTGCCCCACAATTGTTTGAGAACGAAGAGGAAGGGGATAAAGGTGGGAGAAGGAGGATTGTGAGGGGACGGGAGGCTGGTTGCTTCGGGCTTGGGGAAAGTTTGTTCTTTGGAGGAGAAAAAAGGGGGCGGAGGGATTGCGGAGACTGCTTTTTGGGTAATTTTGCATCGTCTTAACGGAAGATTGAAACAAAAGAAATGGGAATATGAGGAAAGTTGTCAGGATTATCAGTTGGAGCGTATTGGGACTGTTGCTCCTTGTGGTGCTCACGTTACTGTTGGCACGATTTGTTTTCAACAAGCAGCTTACGGCTTATCTGTCAGATGCCATGCGGAAGGAGAAGGTACAGCTCCTGAGGGATGCAGGCAAGTACGAGGCCGACACCCCTGCTTACCACTTCATCTATCTGCAAGATACCGCCCAGGCAGGACGGATTCGCGGGTATTTCCAGTTGGACACCATCGTGAAACCAACGGAGCCTACATGGGACAGAGCCAGGAAGTTGGCACGCTTCGTAGCCGGACACATCCCCCATGCCAACCAAAAGACGTCTCCCGAGAAGCATGATGCGATAGGACTTTGGGAATATACACGCACGGTGGAACCGGCCTTCAACTGCCGCATGCATTCTATTCTCCTGCACGAACTGCTGTTGTCGGAGGGAATCCGGAACCGCTTCGTCACCTGTTTTCCCGAGGATTCGCTGGACTCCGACTGCCATGTGGTGAATATGGTATGGCTGCCCGAAATGCAGAAATGGGCAATGCTGGACTCCGACATGATGGCTTGGGCCGAAGACGAAAACGGCACACCCCTCTCCCTCTGCGAGATGCGCGAGCGTTATATCGACGGCAAGGAGATTGTCTTCCGCCCTCTGCTGGACTCAGAAGGGGATTTCAAGTACTACCGAGCCTATTGGGCCAAGAACCTATACTGGTTTGACTGTTGGGAAACTACCGGTTACGGACGCGAAGACAACAGCCCCATCTTCGGCAACCAGATGCGTCACGTGGCACTTATACCCAAGGGATTCCTGCCCTTCAAACTGCATGAGCAGACGGTGCTGACCACCGACAGCGCCCGCTTCTGGGCTTCGCCCGACAGTCTGACCGCCCTTCACTGACGACAGGCGGTTCTTCTATAATTCCCCAAAACAAATTGCCTTGTGCAGATGAGACAAACATCATCTGCTGCGAACGCTTTTACCCCAATCCTAACAGAGCGCCAGAGGCTGATGATGCTACAGATTACCCTACTCCATCAAATCTCCCGACGGAATGGGAGGAAACGGTTGCCTGGCGGTAGTTTTCCTTGCAAACGGGAAGAAAAACCGGCCTCACCGCCGGCATAGAACCAGGAGACGCGACACCGCCCAGGGCATTGGAAGGCGGGAAATAAAGCTACATTTTAGGGATTTTCTTGCTCTTGCAACGATTATTCATTAACTTTGCCGCAAGATTTGCGGCATTATTAGGCGTATAACGTTGCATTGGCATTATAAATAGAATATGTATATACACGAAAGAGACAATTGGACGGCATTCAGATGGGATGCTTCCGGGCTTACGGCAATACTGGAGAAGGTAAGCCGCAAGCAAGGTTTACTGTACGGCCGACTTGCCTCGCTCGGATTCGACGGCAAGTTGAAGGCTATGGCCGAGAACCTGACGTATGATGTGGTGTATTCCTCAGAGATAGAGGGCATCCGCCTGAATGTTGACGAGGTGCGCTCGTCTATCGCACGGAAACTGGGCATCGAGAACATCAAATACACTGCGCCATCCCATTATGTAGATTCTGTGGTGGCGGTCATGCTGGATGCCATAAGCCACTACAACCAGCCACTGACAAAGGAAAAGCTGTGTGCATGGCAAGCCGCCTTCTTCCCCACTGGCTTCAGCGAAGGTTCACAGATAGAAGTCGGCCAATACCGCACCAACGAGGAGCACATTGTCTCGGGAATGTTCGGCAGAGAAAAGATCCACTACATAGCCCCTGCACCGGAACGTGTGGAGGAAGAGATGGACCGATTCCTTGACTGGTTTAACAAGGACGAGAACGTCAGTTCCGTCATCCGCTCTGCCATAGCCCACCTGTGGATGGTGAGTATCCACCCCTTTGAGGACGGCAACGGACGCATCGCCAGAATACTCTCCGACATGCAGTTGGCACGTGCCGAGAAGAGCGGATTCCGCTTCTACAACATCTCCACACAGATAAACAAGGACAAGAAGCACTATTACGACATCCTGGAAAAGACCCAACATGGCGATGGAGACTTAACGGAATGGATAGCGTGGTATGCCCAGACGCTGTCTGTAGCGCTTGACGAAGCAGAGGCCGCAGTGAGCACCATACTCAACAAGAGCTTCTTCTGGCAGAAAGCAGCGGCTGTGTCATTGACCCCACGCCAGACAGATGTGCTCAACCTGTTCCTTGACGGATACGAGGCAAAGATAACCTCGAAGACATGGGCATCACTTGCCAAGTGCTCCAGAGACACTGCCATTCGCGACATACAGAATCTGGTGGACAAAGGAATCCTTCGTGAGGACATCCCTGGAGCCAAGCGTCCAAGCTATTCCATCATATACAACCCTGACGACATCACGGAGTTCTTCTCCGACATCAAGCTTGTGGAGGACGACGGCAATTGGTATGTGACGGCATTGTACAAAGGCAGAACGCCCATACGCGAGAGGCTACTGCCCCTGGACGCTGAGCGCTACCAGAAGGGAGAGCTGCCCTTGGACAATCTGCTCTCCAAGTATTGCTCATATATAAGAACAAGTGACTTGGGATGAGCCAAGCGGAAGCAGCAGAACCTCTGTAGGGAATCAAAGGAAAGAGGAAACAGCACGGATTCGGTGGGCAGTCAGGATCAAAGGAAACTCCAACTACATGCCCGAAGTCCCCCTTCCATAAAGAAAACTGGCATTCATTTATCCTGGAGGGCAGCGTATGCCGCGAGGATAATGAATGCCAGCTGTGTTTTTCTAAAGGGCCAATGCCCATGGTATAAGTGAGGGACGGGAGAGGCCGGGTGCGTGGGGGAAGTCACCAGCGGCCCCCGTCCCTGGGTAGGTTTGGGTTATTTCTTCGTTACCTTCTTGCCGTTGACAATATAGATGCCTGACGGCAGTTTGTCAAACGGGGTGTCGAGGCGGTTGCCTGTGAGGGTGTAGATGCCCTTAAGCTTCTGTCCGGGAGCGGCAAGAACATCTTCTATGCCGTCAGGGTTGCCATGAGGACGAACTTCCACTTCGGCTCCCAGTGCACGCAACTTCTCGGCCGCTTCATCGGCTACGAGCAGCGTCAGGTTCTCTGCGATGACGGATGGAGCATTATCATAAAGCTGCGAACACTCAAGCAGTCCAAGTCCAGTGAGTTCCTTGATAATCTTGACTATTGGCGCCTTATTGTTGCCGTCATTCGATTGTTTCAGCAGCACCAGGTCTGACTGTTGCACAACGGGGCTGATGACCACAGTTCCCAACCAAGGCGCGCCGTCCAACATCACATAGTGGTTAGTAGTATTGTACTCGCCACCTTCGGGAGTTACTATCCGGCAGCCCAGGAGGCTGAGTGACTTCAGGTCAGCGATAGGCGCATAGTCTCCTCCAGTTGCCTTGACCGTAGCAGCCCTGACTATGAGTCTCTCCGCCGAGCCATTCTCTCCTGCTATACCCCAAGCGCCAGAAGCAATCACAGTGCACCTGTCGATGACGAGATCCTTGAACATATATATGCCGCAACGCGCATCGACAGCCGTCACATTCAATGTACCTTCGCCATTGATGGTCACATTGCCCATGAGCCTCAGTACAGATGAATCATCACTGCTCAGGGTGACATTGTTGGAGACATTGATTGTGAGTTCCTTGTCTCCTGACATGAAGATAGCATTGGTTGAACCACCATTTATCGTGGCACCATCCAGATAGAGGGTATAGGTTTCGGGATCAAAGCTGGCCTTGCCTTCTACCCCATTGATAGAACTGAGGTCGCCACAGTTGCCCCTTGTCACCTCCGTGCCGGCTATCATGAGACCGAAATCCTCCTTCTTGGTGGTCACACTCACTTCACCATATCGTTTATAGTTTCCACTCATATCCTCGACACGGACGTCAACCCTGTAGTTAGAAGCGGGATCAAGGCCTTCTATCACGTATGAGGTGAGATTCTTGGTTAATGGTGTCATCTCCCAACCGTCATCTCCTTCTTTCTGATACTCCACACTATAGCTCAGATCCTCCTGCGGAGTATCGTTGTCCGTAGCAGGTGTCCAAGTGAGTGCAATGGAACTGTCGGTTATTTGTCCAATGGAGAACGTACCCGGTATAGGGGCAGTCCATTCTGTCCGGAGATCAACATCAAAGGTATAGGCATTTCCATCACCCTTCACATTGTCAGTAATCTTACCGTAAAGGGTCAGGCCGAAACGTCCTCCCCTGGGGTTACCTGTGACACAGAAGGCTCCAGACTCAAAGAGAGCCGTCTCATAAGAAGCATAACCCACTGTCTGTACCGCAAATCTATCATCCCTGACGTATCTCACGACCCAGGGGCATTGGCCCTCAACAACAGGCTGATGACTTTTAATAGAGACAAACTTGCCAGTGGCATGACGGTCATTGTCGCCCATTACCAGCAACCTCTCTTTCCTGTCCTGAGACAGGTAGATGACGATGCTGAATGCGTTGTCGTATTCAGAGACTTCATTTACGTCGTGTCCGTACACCTGTTTGCTCACTCCATTGATCTCGACTTTGTTACCCGCCATCATGGGCAGCGTGAACATTGTCACCAAGAATGCGGCCATCACCGCCATCATTCTTCTGAGTAAATTTGTTTTCATGCCAGTAAGGTTTTATAGTTAAACATTCAATAATTGCTTTACCTTATTATATAAGAGACGTACATGCCTGATGCCGGCTGACAGAAGGCTGCCTATGCGATGCCTGCAGCTGCAAGCGGTCGGCTCTCTGGACTTCTGTTCGGGAGGAGGGTTCTCGGGATGATCACCGAAAGTATCACCGCGTGGCACTCCGTCCTGCCCGTCTTCCTGCCCACGGCACTCACCCTCGCTGCGGTCGGGAGGCGTATCTCCCAACTCGCTTATGGCATCGAGCAGATCAAAGTATTTCTCAGAGAACCTGAGGTTGCGCCGCTGCCTTTCGGTGAGTTTGTTGCCAGATTTCATGACCGTGGGCTTTTACCTGTTTCAGAATCTGCTGCAAAACTAAAGACGGATGAAGCCAAATGACCTATCTCTATCGGCAAAAAACTATCTCCAGCGGACATTCTGCAACCCGCCCGCCTATCTCCATCGGACATCACTTATGCATACCGCCCTAAAGGACAGAAGATTACAAATGATATTTTTGGCCTTTTTAACAAACAGGGAATTCTGCCTGACAGAATGTTTCTGCACAGATATTTTGCCGCACTTTATCTGCCTGAAGCCACCGGAAGCCTCAGCACACAAAGGCGGGAGCGGGTGAAAAAATATGGATTCAGGCTTGTTCATCTCTCAGAGAAGTTGTAACTTTGACCTTGACAAACACGTAAAATCCTATCTGAAAACATACATATGCAGCAACATAATCATGAAAATCCGGCACAGGCAGAGCCTCATCAGAGTCCATCAAGGGCCAACAGAGGCAGGCACCATCGCATGATGCAAACAGCTATAGGCATGCTGCTCATAGCCGTCATCTCGCTGGCATCATGCAGGAAGGCAGCCAACACGGCACCAGCCTACACCGACCGTGAGCGTCTGCTGCTGGACACTACCAACAACCATACGAGAAACATCGACTCGCTGATGGGGCTCGTGAACACATACCGCAAGCAGGGTGACCGCTGCAGGGAGATGGCAGCGCTGGCTGCACTGGGCCATGGATACCAGACATCCAACAGATACTCGGATGCCGTGAAGGCTCACCAGAAGCAACTGGCCATAGCCGAAGAGCTGGACGACACACTGATGAAAGCCAGCGCTCTGAATGACCTGGGTGTGAACTACCGCCGGCTGGGACTGCACTACGACGGTCTGGACTATCATCTGCGGGCTGTGGAGACCAGTCTGCTCTATCCCGACAACAAAGTGAGCCGCAAGATGCTCAAGTGCCGCGCCATTGGCTACAACGGAGCAGGCAACGTGTATCTGGCCATCGGCAGTTATCAGAAGGCTGACGAGATGCTGCGCAAGGCACTGGCTGTAGAGACCCGGCTGGGCAGTCACCTGGGCATGAACGTTGACCTCTCCAACCTGGGAATCGTGTATGAGCGGCGAGGATTGCTGGATTCTGCCTGGACATATTATAAGGAGTCGATGCGTCACAGCGAACTGGCAGGCAGCTATACGGGCAAAGCCTACGGGCACCTCAACTACGGACGGCTGTATGCCTTGAAGGACAACTACCGCAAGGCCATCAGCGAGTTCAGGAAATCAATAAGCCTGCTGCACGAAGACCGCGACCTCTGGCTGTGGCTACAACCCACTCTGGCCCTGGCAGACGCATACATAGGAGCAGGAATGGCCGACAGCGCACGACTGCAGCTCAATCTGGCACAGGAAACAGCCAACCGCATACAGGCCAGAGAATATCTGCCCAAGATAGACCGCATAAAGGCCAAACTGCAGGAGCGGGAGGGCAACTACCAGGAAGCACTGGCACACTACCGCAAGGCGGAAGCCCAGGAAGACAGCATGCTCAACGCGCGCAACCTCTTTGAGATAGAGACCCTGCAAAGCAGCATCAGCAGCCGACGACAGGCCAAAGCCGACGAAGAGCGCAATGCCGAGCTGCTGCGCGAGCGATGGACCAAGCGTGTAGCCTTCATCGTACTGCTGGCGCTGTCGGTACTGTTTGCCATCGTGCTGCACATACAGCGTCTGCGACGCCAGAACCACCTGAAGCTAAAGAAGATGTCCACCATGCGCGAACACTTCTTCACCAACATCACCCACGAGTTCCGCACGCCGCTCACCGTCATACTGGGCTTGAGCCATGACCTCACACAGGACAAAGACTGCCCGCAGAGCGTGAGGGAGAAAGCCGAGACCATAGAGCGGCAGGGCGGCAGTCTGCTGGCACTCATCAACCAGCTGCTCGACATCTCGAAGGTGAAGTCGGCTGTGGGCAACGCCAACTGGCGCAACGGAGACATCACCGCCTATATGACCATGATAGCCGAGAGCTACAGAGACTATGCCCAAAGCCGACACATAGACCTGCAGTTCACCACACGCGAGGCGATAGTGATGGACTTCGTACCCGACTATGTGAGGAAGGTGACCGACAACCTGCTGTCCAACGCATTCAAGTTCACACCCGAATACGGCAGAATCAGTGTGAACATGTGGCAGAAAGGCGAGCGCCTGTTCATTGACGTAGCCGACACAGGCGCAGGCATGGACGATGATACGCTCACACACATCTTCGAACCGTTCTATCAGGCAGAAAGCGACACGAAGCATATAGGCACGGGCGTGGGACTGGCCTTGGTGAAGCAGATCATCGACTCAGTCGGCGGTTCCATCATAGTGGAAAGCGCGTTGGGAAAGGGCACCACCTTCCATCTGTCCATACCTATCCACAACGAGATAAAGCAGAAACTGACCGACTTTGCCGTGGGCAGCGCACCCGTGCAAAGAGGAGAAGAGCCCGAACTGACCGACAGCGAAGGCGACGACAGCCAGTGCCGGCTGCTCATCATAGAGGACAACCACGACATTGCAGCCTACATCGGTTCGCAGTTTGACAGCCGTTATGCCATCTCCTATGCCGACAACGGGCGCTACGGACTGGAGAAAGCACAGGAACTGGTGCCCGACATCATCATCACCGACCTGATGATGCCGGGGATGGATGGACTGGAACTGTGCCGACAAGTGCGCAGCAACGACATCACCGACCATATTCCCATCATCATCGTAACTGCCAAGATAACGGAGGAAGAACGCATCAAGGGACTGGAAGCCGGTGCCGACGCCTATCTGTCAAAGCCCTTCAACGCCGATGAGTTGCACATGAGAGTGGAGAAACTGCTGGAGGGCAGGCGTCTCCTGCAGGCGAAGTTTGTCGGAATGATACAGGAGCGCAAGAGCGAGGAAGAGCCTGAGGACAACAAGACAGACGAGATGGACCTGCGCTTCCTGGCCAAAGTGTCGAGTCTAGTGAACAGGCAACTGGACCGCAACGGGAAGGTGGATGTCAGTTTCCTGGCCTCTGCTGTGTGCATGAGTCCCAGGCAGTTCAACCGCAAGATAAACGCTCTGGTGGGATACACGCCCTTGGCCTATATCCAGCGCCTCAAGATAAAGCGCTCATGCAACCTGCTTGAGAGGAATCCCAATATCAGTATGGCCGAAGTGGCCTACCGATGTGGTTTCGATGCCTACCCCAACTTCGTGCGCGCTTTCAAGAACGTGTGTGGCGTCACACCCACCGAATACAAGAGGAAGAACGAACTGTAATAGCGGCATCAGCCACGGGAGATTGAACCTAAAGGGACTTTCTGCCAATAAAGGGCTATACATTATTATATATACATTCGCACGAAGTATATGCAAACGCAAAAGGAGTTCGCCGCCACATGCGTACTGAAAGTCCGGCAAGTAACAGCCCAGCGCAATACCCAGGGAATGAATGCACGAAGCAACGCGCACGATCAGAAGAGTAAAAAAACATCTGGTTTCCATCCGTCTGCAAATCAATGCTGAATAACGGTGGAAACCAGATGGCCTGATGTTTCTTGATGTAAGTTGCGCTGACGACTACATCTCAACGCTGTCGTAAGAGTTCGACTCTGTCACGATAGTCGGCGCTTAATATTCGCCTTCCTCGCCTCCCCAAGGGTCGATGTCTTTATTGATATCGTTATCACTTTTGCCGTTGTAGGAATCCACCCCGACGCCCGAAAGAGCCACCATCAAACTCTCGGTCTGCAGCTCTATCAGCTTTATTTCCGGTGATACATATTTCTTTTTCATTATATCTGTCCTCCCTCTGTTTTTACTTTATGATAGTTTTCTTTCCGTTCACAATGTATATACCCTTTGGCAGACTGCGAGCGTCGGTGGCGTTCATCTTCTGTCCGCTCAGACTATAAATGCCCTTTGCAGCAATTTCTGCATCGTCGTCGCCGTCGCCGATGACACTCCAGATGGCAGTAGCCTCACCATTGCCCTCTATGCCGTTGATGTGCATTGTGAGCTGCTTTGCACTTGAAGGGTCGCCAGAATCTGTAACTTTGCACCAAAATACTGATGTTAGAGGCTACAAACAAAGTCCTTTACCTTTGCTTGGTACTCTTCCTTGGTCATACCTTCAGTCTCTATCATTGAGTCTAGTACATCGCCAAGTTCATCAAGAGCAATATCATGATGATATTCTTTTGTTGTTCCATCCTTTTCTCCATAGATACGGTAGTAATCAGAGCCTTCATCCAAAGCATTATATACCTCGCCTTGAATTTGGAAGCCATTCACCTGCATGACAAGTGCCGCCATAGTGAAGTTTTATTAGTTTGGTTTTATCTTTTCCGTTTCGTCTATTCTCCAAGATGTTTTTATCGAATCGGACCAAAATCCCGTTAAACACACACAAAATCGGCTCAAACAAACCCGATTATTAGCAAAAAAATGAGTAAATTTGAGCCGATTAATAAATAAAGAATATGACAATAGATATAGAAATATTACAGTTTTTACATTATCATCCCTTGGCAAATAGGACCGAGATTATGGCAGGGCTTACGAAAGCTCCCAGTGATAGTACAATGAAAAGGTTACTTTCTGCCGCTGTCAAGGAGGGAAATATTGAGACGGCTGGACGTGGTCCTGCTACGAAGTACAAACTTACTCCACAGGCTCACGTAACAATGCCTTTGGATTTAGCAACTTATTTTGATAAAGATATTGATGAGCGCGAAGTACAAGAATCTTTCAACTTTGATTTGATTCGTGATGTTCTGCCTAATGTGGAGATTTTCACAAAAGAAGAACTTGAAGTGTTGAATGCAGCACAAATGGAGTTTGAAAAAAATACTGAAGGTATGACAGAATTGGAATATCGTAAGGAAATGGAACGTCTTGGAGTTGATTTGTCTTGGAAATCCTCACAGATAGAAGGCAATACCTATTCTCTTTTAGAAACTGAGCGATTGTTAAAAGATAAGCAGACGGCTTCCGGAAAGACAAAAGAAGAAGCTATCATGTTGCTTAACCATAAGGATGCACTTGATTTTGTGCTTGACATACCAGATTATTTGAAAGAACTGTCTGTGCATCGAATAGAGGATATTCATTCTATCCTGACAAAGGAGTTGGAAGTTGATAGAAATATCCGTCATCGTCGTGTTGGTATCACGGGAACCAATTATCGCCCTCTTGATAATGAATTCCAGATTCGTGAGGCTTTGGAAGATACTTGTACATTGGTGAATGGAAAAGATAATGTTTTTGAGAAAGCACTCTTGACATTAGTGCTATTATCGTATATTCAAGCCTTTGTAGATGGGAACAAGCGGACTGCAAGAATCACAAGCAATGCTGTCTTAATAGCAAATGGATATTGGGCGCACCCGACAAACCCTGTGGAGTAGGCCGTGCAGATGCTAACCCAAAACT